>SAMEA104315434__coassemble_234_pt1 | contig 34987 bp, 22 predicted proteins | sample SAMEA104315434__metabat2_high_PE_014 | metagenome-assembled genome bin SAMEA104315434 (sample SAMEA104315434) | gut metagenome | biome: Monkey gut; feature: monkey-associated habitat; material: faeces | place: China | collected 2013
GTCACGTCGTCAAGTGTCACGGGACTGACGCCCGTGATGAAGATGCGCTCAAACGTGCCCTTGAATTTCTTGAAGATATCGCGATAGAAGCCGTCGGCATGCGTTATGGCGGTGTACACGTCCTCGCCCTGCTCGTTGAGCACCACGTTGGTGAAGTTGTCATACTCGTCGATGATGAGGTAGAGTGGGTATCTCTGCTCACTGGCATAGTCGTGTATCAAGGCGAGCTTTCCTGCGGTATTGTCGCAACGTTCTATACGCTCGCATATCTCTGCAGGATACTGGTCTGCGTAGCGTCTGACGAAGCCGTCCAACGTGATGCAGCAGTATTGGTCGAATCTCTCCTCCAGCCTGCTGATGCCGCCGCTAACCTGCGAGAAGTCGAGGTGCATCACCTGGTACCTGTTATGCAGGGGCGTAGGATGACTGCCTATCCACAGACTGCCGAAGAGGGACTGAAACTTGTCGCGATAACGGTAGTCATAATAAGTATGAAGCATGCTCAAGAGGAGACTCTTGCCGAAGCGGCGCGGACGGATGAAGATGATGTTGCGCGGCTGGTCCTCAAGCAGCGGGATATACATCGTCTTGTCTACGTAATAGAGGTTCTGCTCCATTACCGTCACGAAGTCTGAAACGCCATAAGGCAACTGTTTCGGGGTCTGTTCCATAGTCTTTTTATCAGCTTTAATATCTGTGGCAAGTGATACACTTGCTACTACTTTGCAAAGGTAAGAAAAAATGTTGACATTGCAAATTTTTTTCTTCCTACATCCACATACCATCACATTCTCTACGCTTTCGCCTTACGATAGCATAGCAATCGCCCTGCGAAAGCAATGCTTTCGCAGGGCGATTTGATACATATTGTAATATAGCTGATTTTCAACAGGTTAAGATTACGTATTCCAGCTAACACTTTATCGGGGGATAGCCCCATGGGCATACTGCAGATACGCCCCGCCCTGCCTTCTCACTTGTGGTGGTAGGCAGGGATGTCTGCCCTCCCAGTGCCATCGCTCATGGGGGGCAGGATTATTCATGCGCCACAGGCGGTTCAAGCTTCAAAGCCTACTTCATACTCCTTGGCCTTCAGCGGCTGCATGGTGTTCGACTCCTTGTCCCACCACAGCAGCTGGTCGCCCTCAAGGGTGATGGTCACGGTCTTTGTCTCACCTGCCTTGAGCGATATGCGGCGGAAGGCGCGAAGGCTCTTGGCAGGGCCTTCCTTGTCGCCAGGTTTGGAGAGGTACACCTGCACCACATGGTCGCCATCGCGCTTGCCAGTGTTGGTGACCGTTGCCGTAACCTCGCAGGAGTTCTTCTTCTTTCTCACCTTGGCTGAGAGGCTGAAGGTGGTGTATGACAGTCCGTGGCCGAACTTCCATAGTGGCGTGCCGCGGAAGAAGCGGTAGGTGCGGTTCTTCATCGTATAGTCGAGAAAGTCGGGCAGCTGGCTGTCGTCCCTATAGAAGGTGACGGGGAGCTTGCCTGATGGATTGATGTCGCCGAAGAGTGCTTCTGCCACTGCCGTGCCGCCCTGCTCGCCGGCATACCATGCCTGCATGATGCCATCGCATCGCTCTGCCTCTGGTGCCAATGCCATGGCACCGCCAGAACAGTTCACGAAGACTATCTTCTTGCCTGCCTCGGCAAGGGCCTTCACGATGTCGCGCTGTGACTGCGGAAGCTCTATCGTGGTGCGGTCGCCGCCCTTGAAGCCGGGGTCGCTGACCTTCATCTCCTCGCCTTCCAAGGCTGGAGAGATGCCGCCTACGAAGACTACTACGTCACGGTCGGCAAGACTCTTTAAGAGGTCTTCCTCCGTAACTTTTGCCATCACGCCTACATCAAACTTCAGGGCTGCCATGGCATCGCTCTGCATGAACTCCACCTTCACGGGATATTCCTTGCCTGCCTCTACCTTGTATTCCTTCTTGGCAGTCTGTACGCGAGCACGACTCTTCCATACGTCGACTATAGTGTCACCTCCTATGATGATGCGCATGCGGTCGTCTGCCGCTATATTAAAGAGGAGCTTCTCTGTTCTGTCTGCCTTGTACACTCCCTCGTAACGGGCGGAGAAGTCGGTAAGGCTGACGCCTGGCGCAAACACGGTATTGCCACCGTTGGAGAGATTGAGCGGGGCGGTATAGCGCACGGTGGTCACGGGCTCGCCCTTCAGCTCCGTATTGTTCCAGTATGTGCCGAGGAGTCCCGGCTGGCCGTCGGCAGTACGGAAGTTGCCGTAGCGACTTACGAGCTGCTCGTTGCAGGTATATCCGCAGCCCTCTATATACTTCACGTCGGATGCCTTCCCCCTGATGCCCTCAAGGATGCTGACGGTCTTAGTGGCATAGCCAGTATAGTTACCCCACAGCATCAGCGAGTCAGCAGCGTTAGGGCCTACCACGGCTATGCGCGCACTCTTGCTCAGAGGCAATATGCTGTTTCTGTTCTGAAGGAGCACTATGCCCTGACGTGCCGCTTCGAGGGCAAGGGCCTTGTGCTCCGCTGACGCTACGCAGCTCTGAGAGATGGACGTCCAGTCTACAAGGTCATCGCTGTCGAAGTCGCCCACCTCGAAACGGGCCTTCAGCAGGCGCACCACGCTCTTGTCTATCTGCTCTGCCGTTATCTGCCCTGCCTTGACGGCTTCGGGCAGGGAGCCGTACTCTCCGCCGCACTCCACGTCGGTGCCGCTCAGCACTGCCTTGGCAGATGCAGCCTTAGGGTCGGCACTGACCTCATGGCGACCTGGCTTCCAGAAGTCACCAATGGCACCGCAGTCGGACACTACGAGGCCGTTGAACTTCCACTCGTCTCTCAGTATCTGCTGCAGGTAGCGGTTGCTGCCGCAGCAGGGGTCGCCGTCTATGCGCTGGTAGGCGCACATCACCTCGCGCACGTTGCCCTTCTGCACCAGTGCCTTGAAGGCTGGGAGGTAAGTCTCCCACAGGTCGCGCTCTGGGAGCTGCTGCACGTCGAACGTGTGGCGGTTCCACTCCGGACCGCTGTGCACAGCGAAGTGCTTGGCACAGGCAAGGAGCTTGTAGTACTTGTGGCCCACGAGCTGTCCCGTCACCATGTCGGTGCCCTGCAGACCGCTGACCACCGCCAGCCCCATGCGCTCCGTGAGGTAAGGGTCCTCGCCATAGGTCTCCTGTCCCCTGCCCCACCGAGGGTCACGGAAGATATTGATGTTAGGTGTCCATACACTGGTGCCTTGATAGCGTTTCACCACACCCTTGTGGCGAGCGTCGGTGTTCTTGGCGCGCATCTCGTCTGACACCTTGTCAAACACGTCATGTACGAGGTTCTCGTTCCATGTAGCCGCCATCATCATAGTGATGGGAAAGACGGTGCTATAGCCGTTGCGTCCCATACCGTGCAGGCCCTCGCTCCACCACTCATACATCGGTACATGGAGGCGGTCCACCGCCCTACTGCCGTTCATCATTATCTGCGACTTCTCCTTCAGCGTCAGTCTGCGGCAAAGGTCCTCGGCACGTTCCTGCGCAGAGAGAGCTGGGTTCTGATACGGCAGCATCTCCGCCTTCGTCGGAACGTAAGGGATGGCGTTCTGTGCCTGCACTGACATACCAAGCAGCATGGCAGCCGCAAGTAAGAGTTTTCTTTTCTTCATATTGTTCGGGTTAATGATTGTGATTGTGATTCATGAATTATAGATAAGTAAGTATTCAAAATTATTTTAATATAAAATTATAGTCATAAGCAAGTTGGTATCTATACATTATTTTGAGCACTTACCTAAAACCTTTCACTGCAAAGGTATCAAACTTAATTGATATATGCAACCTCTCCCACACACTTTGCGTCATAATCACCCCGAAATTGCCGCAAAAACGCACCAGCAGGAAGTCTTGCCATGCCCATCGCTTATGATACATTCGCTACATGAGCGATTGTGTATGGGGGGCAGGATTTTTCCTGCGCCATTAGAATGGCGTTATTAGAATGGCGTTATTTGGACTTGGCGCAGGAATAATCCTGCCCCCCATGAACGTTCGCTACTTTACGCATTCCGAAGCCCACCAATACCAAAAATGCCGCCATCCCAGTAATGGGGACAGCGGCACCATATATACGTTTTCTTAATTCATCACGTTCAAGACATCGTCAGCGCCACAGACGGGTATGTCTGACAGTACAAAATCTTTCGAATTACGCGTTACAATGACATCGCAGGAAACTTTCTTCGCTACATGATACTGGACACTATCTTCAAAGTCTTTCCTACCAGAAGCACAGGCATCCATAACATCGTTCTCGTCTATAGAAACAATTTCCATGAATTCATCCAGCACGCTCAACTTGCGAGTCCATACCTCCAAAGGCATCTTGGCTCTTTCACAGCATATAAACTGTGATGTAACAACACTTTATGCAGATACCGCCACCTCAAGTCTGCCATCATCTGCCATTGTAAGAAGAGCTGCAGCTGGCTCATAGAAAGGCTGTCTCTGCAAGAGAAAATCTATCAGCACATTGGTATCAATGAAACACTTCATAAGTACTTCCCTTTCAGATACTCCGCTTTTTCTTGCTTATAGTCCGATGACAGATTGGCGGCATAATCTACATCTGACTCAAGGGCTCTCAACCTTGAAGAAACATGATATTTCTTTGAATCTAAACTACCATCCTTATGAAGTGCCTTACCGACAAGACCCTGTAGATAGTCTTCTATCAGCTTTGTCAGACTGACATTATGCATGGCTGCATATTGCTCACCATATTTGTACAAATCTGCATTTATATATACCGTACTCATAACATTCTTTTATATTTCGGATTAACAACGGCAAAAATACCACTTTATTTCGAACTACGCAAGTTTTTCCCGAAAATTTCATGACATGCACCCTCCATCATCTCATTACATTGCAAACATAATGGTGCTCCCTCACTTTCTCACTCCCCCATGCCTCTCCCACCAATACCAAAAGTGCCGCCACCCCCATAATGGGGACAGCGGCACCAAAAAGGATATATGTCTTATAACTTATGTGTCGTTATTACTTGATCTGTGCACCAGCAACGCTGTACTCAGCGTCACCCTTTACGATAACGATCTGACCGTTCTTCACTGCCTTTACAACAGCTGAAGAAGTCATCTGAGCCTCAGCGACACCTGCTACGCCTGTAGGAGAGTAATTAGCCTCCATTACGAAGTAGTTCTGGTCACCAGTGTTGGTGAATGTAAATTCTGATACGCCACCAGCGAATGTGTAAGTGTAAACGTCTGGGTTAGAACCATCCTTCCAGCTCTTCATAGCCTCTACTTCATCCTGAGCATACTGTACGCCATTCACTTCCTTCCAATATGAAACGCGAGTGGTTGTGCCCTCGTCCTTGTTCACGCAGCTGTAGAAGGTTACTGCATATACCTTCTTACCCTCTGGAGCATAGAAAGTGTTCTGAGCACCGTTAGAAACCTTTGTGCCCTTGTAGGTCTTGCCGTTGATTGTGATGTTATTGCCACCGCTATAAGCCTTGCCTGAGTTGCCAGTGAGGACAAACTTAGCTCCGTCAGCATACTTGATAGCGCTGTAGCCATCGACGGTAGTAACGGCAGCGTTAGCATAGAAGTTAGATGAAGGGGCTACGTATGTACCTGCAGCGGTGTCGAAGCCGTACATCTGGATTGTACCACCCTTTGCCCAGAATGTGTAGGTATCGCCACCCTTGAGCTGGAACTTAGATGCGATGTAGAGGTTAGAACCGTTCTCGTCTACTACAGTCTCAGTGCCTGATACTGACTCGCCTGTGGTCTGGTCATAGCAGTCGAATGACTTGTTGTCGCCACGACGGAAGTAGAATGTAACGTCAGCGTTCTGCTTTGCTGTTACAACGATTGCGATGTTCTGTGTGCCATCCTCTGCAGAGTGCTCTGTACCTGTTGGGTTTGCTGCACTTGGAGCATCGGTAACACGTACGTTTACGAAGTAGTTGAAGGTGTAGTCGTTGAACTTTACAGAAGCAGGATTGCCTTCCTCGTCCATGATACGACCTGGTGTGCCATCCTGATTAGCAGAAGTAGCAGTAACGTACTCATTGTCTGCGAGAGTTGCTCCGTTAGGTACTACACCACCATTTACGCTGTTTACTACCTGCCATGTCTGTGCGCTTACAGAAACAGCCAGCATTGCGGCTGCAATAAGAGTAAAGATTTTCTTCATAGAAAAAAGTTTAATGTGTTAATATTTTAGATAACAATTTGTCCTACTGTAACTTTTATTTACAAGATTAGTCGGTCATGATTTGCCAAAACCGTTACCGATTAGTTTGTCTTACTTGCATGTAGTTAGTCTTGCTTTATGTAATATTATTCGGTACAAAGTTACTTATTTTCCTTGAAACCACCAAGCCGCAGTAGGGTAAAAATTATAGTTTGACTATTTTTTCATACATAAATCAAGTGGCTTGCATCAAAAAAGCACCGTCCTCACAATGGAGAACGGTGCTTGATATGTTGTTTACCGCTGTACGGTATGATCATACATTACTTTGCAGTGCGCCACTTAGCTGCACCTACGCTGTTTGTAACGATAGAGTTGCTAAAGTTCTTGAAGTAGAGATTAGCTGATTCAGCACCTGTACCGTCAATGCCACCAGTGCGGTGTGTGTTCCACTGCTGCTCGCCTACCTGCTTGTGAGGTGGGTTAGGCTGATACATTAGGTCAGCAGCTGTGATGTCGGCTACATGTACCTTCAGTTCTTCCTCACCGTGAGGATAGCTGACAACGTCTGGCTGCTTGAGCCAAGCACCGAATGAGTTCTTCACTGCGCTGAAGCCGTTGCTGGTGAAGACGTCACCAGTAGAAGCGTTAACGTTGTCATTTGTTGACCAGTTGTTGTAGATATCGAATGTGGTGATATCTTCACATACACCGTCAAGCGTACGGATGTCGGCACCCTGCAGATAGAGGTCGCGCTCGTCACCAGCAGACTTGGTCTGAACGAAGAGGTTGTTGCGGATAATGAACGTTGAACCAGCAGGGATAGAACGCAGTGAGAACATCGGACGTCCGCTGTAAGTGTTCCAGTTGACGAACGTGTTGTTCTCTATCGTAATCTTGAACACGAGTGTCGGGTCTGTCCATGAACCTGTCTTCGTACCATGGGTGATGAAGTTACCAATAGGTGTATCGAAGAAGGTGTTGTTGCGCCATACCATGTTGCGGAAAATGTTAGAGTTAGGGTTGTTCATATCACCTGTTATGAAGCCGTAACCCGCACCGTTGCCTGAGTAGCCACCACAGTTGTAGAACTCACAGCCCTCAACGAGGAAGTTGTCAATGGTCTCACCGAACTTACACTGTGTACGGAAGAAACCGCGGACGAGGTTCTGGAACGTACAGTTGCGGATGATGTAGTTGCCTACGTTTATACCCATACCGCCAGAGTACTGGTTAGAGAAGTAGTTACCACTTGCAGAGTTCTGCAGGCTGTTCTGTGCCAATGGGCAGTCGAAGTCAATATCCTCGAAGACGATGCTCTCTATGTCGATAGCAATGTTAGCATTCTCACCACTTACAGGGTTACGTCCGAGCATGAAGCTTGAGAATCGTGTAGACGCTCCGTTCATGGCTACACCGCCGAGGCATACCTTAGCTCTGCCCTTGCCTGCAGCGATATCCTCAGGGTTAGTCTTCAGCGTGAAGCCCTTGTAGATATTCTGGTTAGCACGGAAGAAGTATGTCTGACCGCCTTCAAGATAGAAGGTCTGACCCTCTGCGAGAGTGTTGTCTGTCATGAAGCTGCTGATAACGTCAGAGATACATGTAGCAGGTATCTGCATCTTGACCTCTACGCCGTCTATCATCATAGTATCCTGAGGAGCCGCCTGGATAACAATAGGAGCACCAGGAGTACCTCTCGTACGGAATGACAGCGGATTATAAACAGCGTCCACCGCTACTGGAATAGAGCTGTCCATCACGTTCACGTTGTACACGGAGTTAGAGTCAAGACCTGCGATGTCTATTGTAGCAAGACCGTCAGCATCGAACATGCTGTCGTCAAGACGAACCTTCGTGTACTCCTCTGGCACTACTACGTCTGGGTTAGACTGTGATGCTTCGAGGAAGAAGTAGTCCACCTTCCACACTGTGTTTCCGTAAGAGTCGGTTGTTGTGTTGAAGTGGTCAAGATACTCCAGATAATCGGCGTCAGAAGGATCAACCTTTCTGTTCAGATGGAGCGTCACACCAGACTTGGTAAGGTTGCTCTTCTGGTAAATGATGGAAGGAGTAGCGTAACGGGCGTCTGTCTGCAGACCGAGATAGTCTGACCAGTGCTGACCGTCGCCATAACCCCACCACTCTGAATTGTGAGCCTCACCGCGTGGTGAGATGGCACGGATAGCGAAGCGGTATGAGGTAGAATAAGCGAGGTTGCGGAGCATGAGGGTATCCTCTGTAGCTGCGATGATGGTATCAAGCAGCATGTTCTCAGGAATCTCCCATTTCTCGGCAGAGTTAGCTCTGTTCTCCGTTGACATCTTTATCTCGTATGCAGAGGCACCGTCCACCTTGCTCCATGCGAGGAATATCTGGTTGATGTTCTTGACCTGGCAGAGGTCTATCGCGCTTGAACCAGCTGCCACAGTGAAGCGTGTACGGAACTGCGGACGCATCAAGCGGTCTGATGACGCATCGATGTTGTCATCGTCGCTGCAGGAGAACACAGCGAACACAGACAGCAGCATCAGCGAATATAATAATATCTTTTTCATATATTAAATATTACTCTTTTATTATTTGGGAAGCAAGTGCTCCTTTTATAAGTGTTATAAGGAGCACTCGCCCTCCTAAGTTTAATTAATAGCCGTAGTAGTTCTTGTATACGCCATTAGAACGTGTGATGGCCTCACGTGGTATCGGGAGGAGATAACGTACAGCAGGGAATGTCGTAGGAATGTCAGTTCCTGGAGTTATCTGCTTCTCTATACCGTTCTCTATGATGTAGACATTGCCGTATGTGGTGCTGGTGCTGCCACCACGGATGTAACCGTAGAGTGAATAACGCACTGCTGCCTGTGGGTAACCACCATCCTCGTCATACCACTTTGAGTAGAAATCGGTCTTCACCTGCCACTGTGGCTCTGTTACAGAACCATCGTTAGGCTTGGAGATTGCCTTGTAAGGAAGGTTGTTATCATCGAACCACAACTGAGGGTTCTGCTTCACCTGTGCTTCTGAGTGCTTCTGCATTCCGAGTTCGTCAGTTGTCTTGAGCGAAGTGCTGCTTGATTCCTGGTTCATCACGTAAATCATAGGAAGTGAACTGTTAGCGAACAGCTTCGGCTCGTTAGGGTTCTCAATCCAGATGTAGTTGAGGCTGTTAGGCAGCAACGCATTGTCAAAGTATGCTATGCCATCGTGGTTCTGTACTTCATCAGACCATGAGCAACCTACACCGGCATCCTCTGCAACAGCATAGTAACGCATGAAGGTCCAGTAGAGAGCTTCACCGAGCTGGTTGTTACGAACGAGGTCCTTCCAGCGCATGTTCTCGCCTGCGAACTCCCACTTGCGCTCGTCAAGGATTTCCTTGAGGAATGAAGCAGAGTCAGTAGCAGCTACGTCAGGAACAGCAGAGCCCTGGAATGCACGGTTGCGAACCTGCATCACGCAGTCCTTTGCCTTCTGGTTCACAGTCTTGGTCAGCTTGAGGTCTGCCTCCGCATACATCAGCAGAACGTCTGCATAACGGATGTATGGGAAGTTGATACCTGTGTTGCTTGTAGTAATCTTGGTGAAGGCGTTGGTCTTGTTGTAAAGCTTTGACCACTTCATGTTGTAAAGGCTGTAACCTGCATTGATAGTAGGTGTGCCGTCATAAGTATAGTAGAACCAACCTGACTGACAGTCCTTACGTGTGTCACCCTCCTTGAAAGAATAACGGTAGAGGGATTCTACGCCCTGGTTACCGCCGCACTCTCCCCACTGGTAGTTGGTCTCACCACCACTTGATTCGAACTTTGGTCCCTGACGGTAGCCGATATAACCGTTTGCATCCTTTGCGAACGGAAGCTCGAAGATAGGATCGTCACCTTCTACAGTAGTGAAGTTACACTCGTTGAGGAAGACATCCTGATATGACTCACCGAGAACGTGTGTTCCGCTGGTGATCACAGAGTCTGCATAGAGACGTGCCTTCTCGAGGAAGTACTTGGTATCCTCTTTTGAAGGAGTACCCATGTATCCGTAAGACGTCGCATCACCCTCTGCATGGCGCAGTGAGTAGCCTGATGCCTGGAGAGCTATACGTGCTATCATTGCCCAGCATGCCTCCTTTGACACACGCTCGATGCCGTCAGCATTGTCACGCGCATAAGACATTGTAGGAGCAGCTGCCGCAAGATCTTCTATCAACGCCTTTGCTATCACGTCACGCGAAGTGATTGCAGGCACGAAATTCTGTGTCTCAGAAGTTGGCTCCAGTGTGAAAGGAACGTCTCCCCAGTAGCACATCAGCTCATAGTACAGCATGGCGCGGAGTACCTTGGCCTCACCCATGTACTGCTGCAGCTCTGCATAGCTTTCATTAGCTGGAGTATAGATGCCGCTTGTGCTGAGATAGTGGCAGAAGTTGTTCGCATTCTCAATGCCACCGTATGTAGCGTCCCAAGTACTCTTGGCTGTAGAACTGCTTGCGTCCATATCATAACGCTTTGGCGTGTTCGTCTGCTTTGTCTCGTTCGCATTGCTACAGAAGTCAACATCAGAGTTGAGCACGAGCGAATAGGTGTAAGCCTGTCCGAAAGTGTTTGAGCTAAGAATATCAGCATATACACCGTTCAGTGCCTGCTTTACATCCTTCGCAGAACTGTATATGGTGGCAGGGTCATACTTTGATGGTGCATCCACGTCAAGATAGTCGTTACAAGCCGTGAGTGCCATGACACCAAGTCCGCCGATAAATATATTCTTTAATTTCATATTATATCTGTTTTTGTTTCGTTATGTCAACCATTTCGTAAAGCCAGAAGACCAAAGAAAGCTTGCTTACTTTGGCTTGGCAAGAAATGGTGCATGAATATGAACAATTATTAGAAGTTAACGTTGAGACCGAATGAGAACGCACGGTTACGTGGGTAGCGGTTGTAGTCCATAGAAGGTGTGAGACCTGACTGGATGTCAACCTCAGGGTCATAACCAGAGTAACCGGTGATGATGAAGAGGTTGCTTGCAGATACGTATGCACGAACCTTGCTGAGGTGTATGGCCTTGGTGAGCTTCTTTGGAAGTGTGTAACCGATGGTCACATCGCTGAGACGTACAAACGAGCCATCCTCCACGAAGTAAGAGTTGATAGTGTTTGAAACGAGGTCAGCTGGGTTCCAGAGTCCCTTGCCAGAGTTGATAAGGGCATATTCCTCCTTGCTTACAGTTGTTGAAGGACCAGTGGTGTAGTCATCATGGCTTCCTGAGTTCTGTGTGTAGCACCAACGGTTGTCACGGCCGAATTCTGCCAATACATTGGTATATGTATTTTTAGTAGATGAGCTTGAAGAGAGTGCGTATGCAGTTCCGTTATATACATCGAAGTTCAGCATGTAAGTGAAGTTGGCTGTGAAGTCCCAGTCCTTGTACTGACCAGAGAGACCGAAGCCGCCCTGCCAGCGTGGGTTGGTGTTACCAATCACTGTGCGGTCCTTTGTAGTAATCTTGCCATCACCGTCGAGGTCCTTGAACTTGATCTTGCCAGGCATGCTTGGGTTGCCTGAAGTAGAAGCAGCGAGCACGTCGGTTGTCATCTCAGGCACACCGTCCTTGAGCACCCACTTGGACTTGTTTGTCCATGTGTCGGCATCGAAGTCACTCATCTGATAGAGTCCGTCGTAAACATAGCCGTAGAGCAGACCTACCTCGTTGCCTACCTCAAGCAGGTAGTCGTCCTTGCCTGAAGAGGCGAAGCGGCTTGAGTAGTTGTAGAGCTTAGTATCGGTAGCGTTAAGTTCCTTTACGGTCATCTTGTTGTGACCGGCTGTAAAGTTTCCAGAGAGCACGAAGTCCTTTCCGCGGAGGATGTCACCGCTTACAGTGAGTTCGAAGCCCTTGTTCTGCACCTTACCGATGTTCTGCATCTGCTTTGAGTAACCAGCAGTTGTAGCGATGGTAGAGTTGTAGAGGAGGTCACGTGTAGTATTGAAGTAAATCTCTGGTGTTACTGTCAAACGCCCGCCGAAGAGTGTGATGTCGGCAGCGAGGTTACGGGTGATAGTAGTCTCCCACTTGATACCAGTGTTAGGATATGTAGAAGGAGAGGTATAGTACATGTCGCCATACTGACGCTCCTCGCCGAAGCCAGGGCCGCCCTCCACGCTCATTGTGTAGAGATAACGCCAGAGGTCGTCAGAGATATTGTTGTTACCAGCGAGACCGAATGCCGCACGCACCTTCAACTGGTCAATCCACTTCACGTCCTTGAGGAACTTCTCACGCTTCATGTCCCATGCACCTGATACTGATGGGAACCATCCCCACTGGTTGCCAGGAGCGAACTTGGTAGAACCGTCGCCACGGAGTGTAGCAGAGAAGAGGTACTTGTGGTCGTAGTTATAAGATACCTGACCGAAGAAAGAAGCAGTACGGTTAGCTGTAGAGAGCGTAGTGTTAGAGATGTATGGATCACCGAGGCCCATATTGTTGAATGCGCGCTCTGCATCTACGGTACGGTCGAAGTAACGGTTCTTTTGGTCGTACTCCTTATACTGTGTGTTATATATTTCCTGACCGAGGAGGAAAGAGAAGTTATGAACATCATCGATGTCCATGTTGTATGTAGCGGTGTTGGTCCAGGTATAAGACTGTGTTGTACGGTTTGTGACCTCTGCTACAGGCTGTGAGTTATACTTCTTGCCCTCTGCTGTCAGAGCACCCCAGTAACGCTGTGTGTCACGGAAGGTGATAGAGTAGTTGCCCTCAGTGCGGAGTGTGAGGTTCTTGATAGGAGTCCACTGCAGAGAGAAGCGGTTGTTGATGTTGTAAGAGTGCTTCTTCTGAACGTTGGTAGCGATGTTGGCGAGAGGGTTGTTCTCGATGAAGTCGTTCTCCACGTCGGCATCAGTCCATGCAGAGTTGAAAGAACCGAACTGGCGGTAGCCCTGTGTAGGACGGTACTTCAATACATCAACGATACCACCTGTACCTACGTTGTCGCCACCAGCACCCTCGTCACGACGGTATGTCATAGTAGGGTTATAAGTGAACTTCAGGTTCTTTGTAATCTGAGTGTTCAACTTGAGGTTGATGTTGGTACGGCGAACGCCAGAACCCATGATGATACCCTTGTCTTCAGACTGTGTGAGAGAGAGGTTGAACTTGGTCTTCTCGTTACCTCCACCGATAGTTACATTTGAAGAGTAAGAGAGCGGAGTCTCGTTCATCACCTCGTCCTGCCAGTCAGTAGATGCTACAGAACGGTAGATATCCATGTCGGCAGGGTTGCCGAAGTACTCACGATACTGACGAGCAGAAGTAGAAGAGTAAGCCACACCGCCCTGTGCGCGGTCCCATGAATACTCCACGAAGTCTGCTGTATTCATCAGGTCGAGCTTCTTTGAGATATGAGAAACGGTGAGACGTCCGTTGAAAGATACCTGTACCTTGCCTTCCTTTGCAGACTTTGTGGTTACGACGATAACGCCGTTACCACCCTTGGCACCGTAGATGGCGGTGAGGGAAGCGTCCTTCAATACATCGATGGATGCGATATCTGATGGTGGGATATCGTTGATGTTTGACTGCTGGAAGCCGTCTACGATATAGAGAGGTTCGTTAGACTGTGTAACAGACGTAGCACCACGCACACGGATGTTGATATCAGCACCTGGCTGACCGTCGACAGATGTTACCTGCACACCTGCGATCTTACCTGCGAGTGCCTCGGCAGCAGATGCTACTGGCACAGCTGCGAGCTTGGCACCAGAGATAGAACCTACGGAACCTGTCAGGTCCTTACGGGCCTTGGAACCGTAACCGATGGCTACGACCTCGTTAAGGGTGGTAGCGTCATCCTCAAGTACGACAGCGAGTTCCTTCTTGCTGCCTACCTTGACGTTGGCAGGCTTCATTCCGACGTATGAAATCTGCAAGTCGTGGGACGTGGAGGACATCTTGATGGTGAAGTTACCGTCGAAGTCGGTAATCACGCCGTTCTTGGTGCCTTTCTCCATTACGGTAGCACCAATCACTGGCTCGCCCATGCTGTCCTTAACGTTACCCTTCACTGTCTGCGCCTGAATTGCTGCACAGAAGAAGAGCAGCAACGCCACGAGCGCAAAGCGTACGTTTTTGATTTTCTCAGACATAGAATAATGTTTTAGATTAATATTGTAGTTAATTGTTGTTTCGCTGGTTTTTTCCTTTCCAAAAGGGTACTATTTCTCCTTATTGTTCAGGTTTGGTGCACTTAAGTATAATCCGTTTTTTGTGGGGGGCTTATGGCCTCTCATCATAATGATTTGATTGTATAGTTGGTAATGTTTTTGTCGTATTTACAGTTTCTGTTACAAAATTAGGTATTTTTTCAATAATTCCTTTAACTCTTTTGTTAAATAATGTTACAACAGCGATATAATTCTTGTTTTAGGTCAATTTCACCACTATTGAGCGTTTATTTTACCCCATTGGGTCAATTATCTGTTCACAATTCTTAATGTATGATTCTTTGAACTGGTCATGCTGATCGGTTGTGGTGGTTCGCACGTGGTGCGTGGTTGTGTTGGGTGGATGTGGGCTGTTATAAATTAAAAACGCCCTTGTATGGAGTTTGTAGTTCCATACAAGGGTGTTTCGGTTTGCTATGTTTTCTATTGGGGACTTCTGAACCTCCCTTTACTTCATGCTGGAGAGGAATGCCTTGGCTGATCCGAACTTGAGGAAGAGGTCGAGGCGCACGGGTATGTGTTTCTGGTCGTTGGTGACGAAGAAGCGTACTATCTCCTTGTCCTTGCCGTCTTCGCGCTCTATATAAGAGAGGATGAGGCAGGGGTATTTCTCTCCGTTGTCTGCCTTCACGGTTTTCTTTCCTCGGTATACGAGTTTGGCGGGCTGGAGTTTCTCTCCTCCTGCTATGTCGAGGTGTACGGTGTGGCCTTCCTTCCATTTGGCGGGGTTGAAGTTGCGCACGCGTTGGAAACTGTTGAGCATGTCGGAGACGCAGCGGTCGTAGGTGTGGCGTGAGGTGTGCACCTTGCCACTGCTGTCGAGGTTACGCAGGGATGTGACGCACTTGCCGTCAGTGTATGTGTACCACATCTCGTCCACGTAATAGCGCTTCCCCTCGTGTGCTCCCTTACGGTAGTAGAGGGGTGTGAGCTGTGGCGTGAAGTAGACCATGATGGTGTCTCGCATGCGGAAGTAGCGGTCGTAGGTCTTTGACGTCTTCGTTACGAGGCTTGTCTTATATGCCTTCTCGCCCTTGTAGGTGGTTGGTGTGGTAATCATGCTGGCGGTACCTACCTTGAACCATATGAACTTCCAGTTGAAGTGTAGGTTGTATGTTATAATCTCCCTGCCGCTGAAGGCGTGGTTCTCGTATGTGCACAGCGCTCGGGCGGTGGCTGCGAGCAGTGTGATGAGGGATATGATGAGCAGTTTCTTCATTTGATTTCTATTGAGTAAGGGGGGACGGAAGGGTGACAAGAACAAAGTTAAGTGTTAAGTGTTAGTGATTAGTGATTAAGTGTTGTTAGGTATTAAGTGTTAGAGATTAAGTAGCGGTGGCACTTGCACCTAACTAAACTAAATCACTAATACCTAGCTTCACTTAATCACTAATACCTAATACTTAGCTACAGTCCCTCCGGGAGCGGTATGCCTTTTGATGCTGCGCGCTGTGCGTTTCGGTTCTGTATCTTCTTTCCCGCCTCTGCCTTCTGCTTCTTTATAGCATCGGGTTTCTGCCGGTCGAGCGGCAGGGCGTTGAGGTCCCAGTCCTTGGTGAGGTCCCATTTGGCCTTGGCTTCTATCGTGCCGTTGTAGTAATACACTTCTTCTGGCTGTCTGCCGGTGAGGTAGTCGCCGGTGTCCCACTGTCCGTTGCCGTTACGGTCTATGATAGCTCGCATGTAGTATGTGTTGCCACTGAGGTAGTAGAACTCTGCGGTGCCGCCTACTACGGGCTGCTGGCGTATCACCTTGTCGCCATTGTCAAGTAGCTGCACGAGGATTACGGGTTCTGCTCCTCGCTTGCGCTGTGCCGCTGGCACGGGGTCGGTGAAGTGTACGTTGACGAAGAGCGAACCGAATTCGTCGTTTTTCTTCACTTGCAGTCCAGTCTTGAAAGGCTCGGAGGTGAGTCCGTAGATATCTTCAAACGCCAGGGTGTCTATCTCAAATGAGTATTCCGCTCCTTCTATCCATTCTGATGCCAGTTCCCATGTGCGTGGCAGCGAGTCGGTGAGTATCTCGCCCTCGCGCCGCTGTGGCTGGAAGATGAATGGTGCGCGATACCACATGGAGTCCTGCTGCACGTAGAGGTGCACCGCCTTGGTGTCCACCTTCTTCATCGGTGTGGGGAACTCTATGCGCAGTGTGGCGTCGGGTCGTATGCTCTGCTGGAAGTCATACTTGGGTTTGAGGCGTGGCTGCGGCATGAGGGTATCGGTTAGTTCCTCTCCGTCCTGCAGTCGTTTGCGTCGTTTATCCAGCTGTTTGTTCCATTCCTTCACCTCGTCCGCCTTTAGCTTCATGCGCTTGGCGTAGGGCACCTTGGCGAGCACTTCGAGGGTGTCGGTCCACATATTGAGCTGTCCGAGAGTGTCGGTGGCGAGGGTCTTTATCTCCATGCGCAGTGTGTCCTGGTTTACGAGGGCTGTATCGCGCAGCCAGTAGAGCACGGTGTCGCCTTTCAGCGATGGCTCCACTACGAAGGCGTTATCTGAATTGAAGTTCAGCCCTTTGAGCACTGGCAGTCGTGATGATGCATAGTCCATGCCGAGGCGGGCGAAGGCTGTGCTGTCGTTCTTCACTGGTGCGGTGAAGAAGAGGGTGAACCTGTCGGCGTCCTTTCGTTCCGCCTTGAGGTAGTGTCGCTCGCTGACGTTGTGGGTAAAGGAGCGCAGCACTATGTTGTCGGGCAGGAAGTGGTTGTACTTCACCCTCATTATGTCCTTGATATGCAGTGCGTCCGCCCAGATGGTATCCTGCCTTACGTCCTCGAATACCGAGGGGTTGAAGGTATCCTGCGTGAATGCTACCGCCTCTGACATGGTGCTGAAGCGGTAGTTGCCGTCCATGTCTTGCAGGGCTCCTATGGTATAGGTTCCTGGTGCTATGCCGCGGATGATGAAGTGTCCTCTGGAGTCGGTGCGCGACACTCTGGTGAAGGTTCTTGATGCTATGGAGTCCTGCCTTACAGCTACGGGCATTGTGGTCTCCACGCCCGCTGTGTCAGAGACGGGGTATAGTCCTACGAGCATTCCCTTTACGGGTTCGAGGTCTTCTGCGTTGAGCACCGTGCCTGCCACCTCCAGCGTGTCTATCACGTCGCCCGTGGAGAAGCTGTAGGTATAGTTGCCGAGGGGGTTGCCATCGTTGTTGTCTGATATGGCGTCAGAGAAGTCCACGGTGTATGTGGTGTTGCTCTTCAGGGTATCCTTGAGCTGCACGGTGATATACTTTCCTCGTGTCTTTATCTCTGGCATCTCTATCTGTGGGGGCGATACTACCACCTTCTCCGTGGCATTGTCTATCTTGACATATTCATTGAAGTATATGCTGATTTTTCGGCTGTCCACGCCTGTGCCCCTGTCTGCTGGTGATGCTCCGATGACGCGTGGCGGCTGCTCGTCATACCATCCACCATCGGGGTTGCCCATCCTGGCGCATGACACGATGGTCAAGGCACAATGCATAGCGCATAATGCGAAAACCAATTGCCAGCAAACTTTGTTCATTTTTTTCCTAATGTTACGCATTGTGCATTATGCATTATAAATTAAGAATTAAGCTTCAGCAGTTCATCGATGTGCTTTCTGGTGTTGGCGAGCCGCGGCACCTTGTGCTGTCCGCCGAGCTTGCCCTTGGCCTTGAGCCAGTCGTTGAAGAGTCCCTTGCGTGCCTTTATCACCTCCAGCGGCACCATGGTGCTGTGGCGCTTGGCCTCATAGTCGCTGTTGAGCTGCTGCAAGCGCTCGTCGAGCAGCAGGGCGAACTGCGCCATGTCCCTTGGTTCCTTGTTGAACTCTATGAGCCACTGGTGGCGGCAGCGTGCGTTTTCGTCCATGAAGACGGGCGCTGCGGTGTATTCGCTGACCTCCGCTCCTGTCTGCTGGCAGGCGTAGAGCAGACCTTTCTCTGCATTGTCCACTATGAGTTCCTCGCCAAAGGCGTTGATGAAGCTCTTGGTGCGGCCCGTGATGATGAATTTGTAGGGGTGAACGGAGGTGAACTTCACGGTGTCGCCTATGAGGTAACGCCACAGTCCGCATGAGGTGGAGATAATCATGGCGTAGTTTCTGCCTGTCTCCACTCCTTCGAGCGGCACCACCTTCTCGGCGTCGGTGAGCTGTCCGTTATCGTCAATGGCGTCCATAGGTGCGAACTCGTAGTACACTCCGTAGTCGAGCATCAGCATCATGGCAGGGTCTGACGGGTCGTTCTGTATGCCGAAGAAGCCTTCTGAGGCGTTATACGTCTCCATATAGTGCATGTCGGGCTTGGTGATGAGCTGCTCGTACTGCTTGCGGTATGGGGTGAACGCTATGCCGCCATGGAAGAAGACTTCGAGGTTAGGCCATACCTCCTGCAGGTGTTTCTTGCCCGACAGCTCCATCACTCTCACCAGCACCGACATCATCCATGACGGTACGCCGGAGAGGTTTGTCACGTTCTTGTCAAGGCAATACTTGGCTATGAGGTCGCGCTTCAGCTCGAAGTCGCTGATGAGGGCGGTGCTCTTGTCTGGCACGCGCACAAGGTTCACCAGTGGGTTGATATTCTCTATCAGTATGGCAGAGAGGTCGCCTACCAGGGAGCCTTCCACGTTGTAGTTAGGCATGTGCGAGCCGCCGAGTATGAGCGCCTTGCCATCGAAGAGGCGGCTCTTGGGGTTGTTCTGCAGGTAATACGCTACCACGTCGGTACCACCAGCGTAGTGTATGTGCTGCAGGCCATCGTGTGACACTGGTATGAACTTCGACTTGTCGTTGGTGGTGCCTGATGACTTGGCATACCACTTCACGGTGCCTGGCCACAGTATGTCGGCTGAGCCATGGCGCATGAGGTCGATGTAGTCCTTGAGTTCTTCGTATGTATTTACAGGGATATTAGCACGGAAATCTTCATAATTTCTTGTCATGGAGAACACGTGCTCCCTACCGAACTTAGTGTCGGTAGCCTTGTGTATGAGTTCCCTTCTTACCTGTTCTTGCAAGTCAAGCGGTGCGGTGAAATGTTTTTCCAGTTGTCGCTGTCTCTTACGGAAAGCGAGTCGCGCTATCGATGTGATGCCCATTTCTTCTTTTCTCTGTTTGTTATGACTTGCAAAGTTAAGGAGTTTTCCTATATTAAGGAAATATATTATACTTTTTTAACGGTGGGGAAGAACGCCCAGTAACTACTCGCCCCCCTCTGTAAGTATTAAAAGGATGCTTGTGAGCAGATTTGCACTGGGAGGGCAGGTTTGTAACCTGCCCTATAAGGAAGATACGACAAAACCCTGCAAGTGGCTATGGGGGTGGAATTATTCCTGCGCCTTAACGCCGCTTGCAGGGCTACCTACACGGGCAAACCGCCCGTTACAACTACGCATATTTATTTCGTTATATTCAGAACCGCTGTCTTTGTCTCACCGAGCGATGCTGGGATATTCCCGTAGCTGATGCACTCCGCTGGTCCGAAGGCGGATACTACATATACCTCATTGGTTGGAACTTGACCGCCAGGGAACATGGCGTCCATAACGAGCTTGAACTGCGAGTCTGGACACTCCATTAGGTTTTTCGCTGCATTAAGAAGTATTTTCTCGATGGACTTCATCTTTATTACGATACGCTCGTCTGTATCGCCAATCTCATTTTCCTCTTCCACCTTCTCTATCTTAAAGTTCGTAGACAGGCTTGCATCATGCTCCACGTCTATCGTCAGACGGGATACGAACATAAAGCCGCCATGTGCAATAGCGTTGACCATTAAAAATGCGTTATGCTCCCCATCGGGTGAAAATTGAAACTCCAGTGCACCATAGTTGCCAAAACCGCGCTTTATGCCTTTTCCCAACTTCGTCTCTGGTCCGTATTCTTTTTCGCCCGTCTCATAATTATCCTTCACCCACAGTGGGAAGCTCTCATTCTCAATGTGTCCCTCAGGGTCCTTCTCTATTATTCTGAGGAGGCTACCGCTTACCCAAGCTGTCTTCGCATTGCCCTGACCGGTGTTTGCATATTCCGGAGCGGTGACTACGGCCTTGTAAAATCCGTTTTGATCGCCATCAATGGTACACGAACCTACGAGCCAGTCGCCTTGCTGGGGGTGGAAAGGCTCAACAAAGGCTCCCGTATTTCTGTTGGCTCTGTAACGTGCTGCCTCGGTGTCAGAGAAGAAGAGGCGGGTGTATGTATCCTCCGAACCTGCGTCAGAGTTCCATAACATCAGTTTGCCGCTCTGAGCGTTTGGCAGACGGCGCATGTTCACGCCCTCTTTCATCACCTGGAAGAAGAGGTTGCCCTTAGGTACTGTTACTTTTACTGTCTGCGCACTGGCTGTTAGTGTGCCGCCCATGCACATCAGTATAGCGGCTGCCAGTGTCTTGAAGAAGGAAGTTTTTTTCATCACTATTTGGTTTTTCTGTTAGGTCGATGTCATGGTTTTGTGCCATAAAATGGCATGGCAAGGACTACTGATGCAAAAGTACAGCTTTTCTCGCAATTTAACAAGTTTTTTATCGTAAAAATGCGGTTGCTTTTCTCTGCCAATGCGAAAGGGCATCAATCGTCATGCAATTGATGCCCTTTCGTTGTCTGATTACCGCCCTTTTGCTCTGCGATTTGATACATACCCCGTAACTATCTCTTTTTCGGGCACTTGTCGCAGCCGTCGCAGTTGCGGCAGCAGCTCTTCTTGTTACCGCCACGCATGTGGAAGCGAGCAGCGGCTATAAATGCCGCTGCCACGAGGAGGAGGAGTATGATGGATATGAGGTTCACTTTAGTGGTTTGGCGGTTTAGTGGTTTGGTTATATGGCGGTTGGGTACTGGGAGGGCAGGTTTTAACCTGCCTATGGATTGCTGTCAGAATAACGCTACCATAGATATGACAGCACACGAGGACAGTGAGAATGGTTGCCTGTGTGTGTGTTGATGATGTTAGGTAGGGGCTGATGGTGAATGATTGCGCTCTTTCTAATCCGAAAGACCCACGACCTCCAACCACATAACTAAACAACTAACCCACCAAACAACTACACAACCAAGCAACTACATACGCTATCAGGCACTGCGCCACCACCACGGTCATGGCATCCCTGCCGCCCAACTCGCGGCGGATGGCAGCGATGGCTGCCACGCAGGGGGTGTAGAGCAGGCAGAAGACCATCAGCGATAGGGCTGACGATGCCGACAGGATGCTGCTGAGGTCCACTCCCTCACCAAAGAGCACGGAGAGGGTGGACACCACACTCTCCTTGGCAAGGAAACCGCCTACAAGCGAGGTGGCTATGCGCCAGTCACCAAAGCCTAACGGCTCGAAGACGGGGGCTACAACGGAGGCTACCTGACCGAGGATGGACTGCGACTGATCCGTAACGAGGTTCAAGTGGAACGAGAACGACTGCAGGAACCATATCACGATAGTTGCCATGAAAATGACGGTGAAAGCTCGCTGAAGGAAGTCGCGCGCCTTGTCCCACAACAACAGCATGGTGGTCTTCAGACCTGGCAGACGGTAGTTTGGCAGTTCCATGACGAAGGGCACCGCCTCGCCCTTGAACGACGTGTTCTTGAGTATCAGTGCCACTATGATGCCCACTACGATGCCAAGGAAATACAGCCCGCACATCACCCATGCCGCACTGTCCGGGAAGAAGGCGGCGCAGAAGAAGGCATATATCGGCAGCTTTGCCGTGCACGACATGAAGGGCGTGAGCATCACCGTCAGCCGACGGTCGCGCTCTGACGGCAGCGTGCGGCTCGACATGACGCTCGGCACTGAGCAGCCAAAGCCTATCAGCAGCGGCACGATGGAGCGACCTGAGAGGCCTATCTTGCGCAGCAGCTTGTCCATCACAAAGGCTATGCGAGCCATATAGCCAGAGTCCTCAAGCATGGAGAGGAAGAAGAAGAGCGTCACGATGATGGGCACGAAGCTCGCCACAGTGCCAACACCAGCATATACACCATCGATGATGAGCGAGCGCACGGCATCATTGACCTCCCATGCCTGCATGGTCTCGTCGCTCAGCGTGGTGAACCATTCTATGCCCTCTTCCAGCCACTCCTGCATCGTGCCGCCAATGATATCAAACGTGAGCCAGAATATCATGGCCATGATGAGCACGAACGATGGCAGGGCGGTCCAGCGACCCGTCAGCACCCTATCGATGCGGCGCGAGCGTATCTGCTCCTTGCTCTGATGAGGGTGGCACACGGTGGCGTCACACAGCTGGCTGATGAAGGAATAGCGCATCTCGGCTATGGCGGCAGAGCGGTCAAGGCCTCTCTCCTCCTCCATCTGGCGGATAATATGCTCCACGGTCTCCAGCTCGTTCTGCGAAAGGTGCAGCGACTCTATAATCTTGCTGTCGCCCTCCGCTATCTTCGATGCGGCGAAGCGAACGGGGATGTTATACCTCTCTGCATGGTCCTCTACGAGGTGCATGATGGCGTGCAGGCAGCGATGTACCGCTCCACCATGGTCTGACGGTGAACAGAAGTCCTGACGCGCCGGACGCTCCTGATAGCGCGCCACGTGGAGGCAGTGGCGCACCAGCTCGTCAACGCCAGAGTTCTTCACTGCCGAAATGGGCACCACGGGGATGCCGAGCAGACGCTCCATGTCGTTCACGCGGATATGACCGCCGTTGCCCTCCATCTCATCCATCATGTTAAGGGCGAGCACCATCGGCGTGTCAAGCTCCATGAGCTGCATGGTAAGGTAGAGGTTGCGCTCTATGTTCGTTGCGTCAACTATATTGATGATGCCCTTCGGGTGCTCCCCAAGTATGAACTCACGGCTCACTATCTCCTCGCTGGTATAGGGCGAGAGACTGTATATGCCCGGCAGGTCCGTCACCTCCGTGTCCTTATGCCCCTTGATAGAGCCACTCTTGCGGTCCACCGTGACGCCGGGGAAGTTGCCCACATGCTGGTTAGCACCCGTAAGCTGATTGAAGAGCGTCGTCTTGCCGCAGTTCTGGTTGCCCGCCAGAGCGAATGTCAGCATAGTACCCTCAGGCAGAGGATTCTCATGCGTAGGGTCATGATAGCGTCCGCCCTCGCCCAGACCGGGATGGTCTGACGGTATATGCAGCGCAACCTCGGCACTGGTGCGGCGCTGAGCCTCATCACTGCTGACGAGCGTCACCTCTATCTGCGCAGCATCAGCCTTGCGGAGTGTCAGCTCATAGCCATGCACCTCAAACTGCATAGGGTCGCCCATAGGCGCGAACTTGCGCAGGGTAACGACAGCACCAGGAATGATGCCCATATCAAGGAAATGCTGGCGCAGCGAACCCTGTCCACCTACGCTCTCTATGCGTGCCGACTGGCGAGTATGTAGTTCTTCAAGTGTCATTATCTTATCTCCTAAATACCGACTTCACGTTATCGGGCTCATTGCAAGAACTGCGCCCGTTAGCGTCACTATACAATAAGCCAATGCAAAGTTACTATTTTTTTTTGTATCTCCTCTCTCGTCGCCTGCTATTTTATATTGAACAGCCGTTTCCACTTACAGAAATACCTAATTATGATGATAAGCATAATACAAGTTCTCCTAGAACTTCTAGAACATCTAGTCCTTCTAGCCCCCCTAGTTTATCTAGTCCTTCTAGTACCCCTAGTCCTTCTAGTACCCCTAGTTTATCTAGTCCTTCTAGTACCCCTAGTCCTTCTAGCCCCCCTAGAGCCTACGGCTGCGTCACAAAGAATAAAAAAAGGAGCGAGGAAACCACTCCTCACTCCTAACTTTCTCTACAGCTTGCTGCCATAGCACAAGTCGCCCGCATCGCCGAAACCCGGAACGATATACTTATGCTCATTCAGTCCCTCGTCAATGGAAGCACACCAGATGGTGGTCTTGTCTTCTGGGAACGTATTCTTCACATGCTCTATACCTTCTGGAGCCGCCAGCACACACGCCACGTGGATATGCTTAGGCGTGCCCTTGCTGAGGATAGCCTTCATACCCATCTCCATGCTGATGCCAGTAGCGAGCATAGGGTCGGCAATGATAAGCGTCTTACCCTCTATCTCAGGCGTGGCAAGGTATTCTATGTGCACTCCTACCTCCGTGTGCGCCTTGTTCGTATACTCACGGTAAGCACTGACAAATGCATTACCTGAATGGTCAAACACATTGAGGAAACCCTCATGGAAAGGCAGGCCCGCACGGAAGATAGTGCCGATGACAACCTTGTCCGTAGGCAGGTTTACCTTAGCCACACCGAGCGGTGTAGTTACGTCCTTCTGTTCGTAGTTGAGCGTCTTTGAGATTTCAAATGCCTCATACTCTCCAATGCGCTTGATATTGTTACGGAAGAGCAGACGGTTCTTCTGATACTCACAGTCACGCATCTCAGCCAAGTAACGGTTGATGATAGAGTCTTTCTCGCTAAGATTTATTATATCCATTGTTATGTTGTTTTATTTTGTTTTTTTCTATCTTTTCTAGATAATCTAGAGGTTCTAGAAGTTCTAGTTTTTCTAGAGGTTCTAGTAAGTCTAGATGATCTAGTAAGCCTAGTAAGCCTAGTTCCTCTTCTAAGAACTCCTCACTATTTCAGCGGCTCCGGTCCATCCACTGTCGGCACTACAGGGATGATATTACCCTTCTTGTCAAACAGCATACGGTCTATGCACACCTCTCTGTGCACGCCTGGGCCGCCATTCTCGCGCTTGTTCACAAAGTTCTTGTTGATACGGTGATATACTATATACCACTGGTCCTTGCCAGGTATCTGCAATACGCTATTGTGCGCAGTGCCGTATATCTCCTTCTCTGGCACCTGCTTCAGCACGTTGTAGTGCTCAGGGTCAATGGTGTAAGGGCCGAGAGGCGACTTGGCTGTAGCGTAGCATACATGATAGTTCGGCGAGCCTGTATCGTCCACAGACCACTGCATGTAGTACTTACCCTTGCGGTAGAACACGTATGTAGCCTCGCGGTAAGCCCACGTCTGCAATGAACCGCCCTGCGGCGTGAGGTCTACGGTAGTCTCTTTCTTTATAGACAGCATGTCATCGTTCAGCTCCGCACCTGCAGCAAAGCCATTGCCCCAGTAGAGGTAGTACTTGCCGCTCTTCGGATCCTGGAACACGTCCACATCAATGGCCTGCCCGCCCTTGCGCGATGCTGGTCTGTCAGCATCGGTCACGATAGGCGCATCAGTAGCCACAAACGGCCCCACAGGGTCGCTGCTGACAGCCACGCCTATCTCCTTGCGATTGCTCTGGGGGTTATGGGCAGAGAAATAGAAGTAGTATTTGTAACTACCATCCTTCTGCTTGCGCTCTATGATGCATGGTGCCCAGGCATTGCCCGTGGCCCATTTCACCTGGTCGCTCTTCACATCGAGCATGATGCCCTCATCCTTCCAGTCCTTCAGATTAGTGGAAGAGAAGACTGTGAAGTAGTGACCGCCCCACCCTGGCACACCGTCAGTAGTGGAATAGATATAGTATTTCTTTGTCTTCTTGGAGTAAAGCACCTCCGGGTCTGCATGGAAGCCCGGCAGTATGGGCTGCCCCTGCTTCATGGCTGTGCAGCACTCTGGCGTCTTTGCGCAACCTGCCTCGGTCACGCCCTGCGCCTGTGCCGTGCCACTGAGGGCAAGCGCCAGCGCCAATGCGATTGTTGATAGATGCATATATAGTAGTTGTTTAGTTGTTTAGTTGTTTGGTTGAGTGGTTGAGTGGTTGAGTGGTTGAGTGGTTATCTAGGTGTTCTAGTAATTCTAGTTTTCCTAGTTTTCCTAGAACATCTATATTAGCTAGTATTTCTAGCGCCTATAGTCTTCTCTTCCTCCTGTCCCTTCAAGCCACACAAAAAAAGGTTTTCAGTCGCAGACCGCAAAGGCCTGCAACCAAAAACCTGTAACCTTTATCAATTGTTGAAATAGTAAATGAAGATGGCTATGCCTTCGATAGCCTTCTTGCCAGTTTCTTTTACGTTCATCGTGAACTTAACCTCTGTCTTCACTGCACCGCGGAGGTTGGCGATGCTCTTCAGTGAAGTGGTGAGAGAGAGACTCTGACCAGAGAGTACCGGCGTACCGAACTTCATCTTGTCAATGCCGTAGTTTACGAGCATCTTCACGTTCTTGACCTCTACTATCTGGTTCCAAAGGTATGGAAGGACAGAGAGTGTGAGATAGCCATGGGCGATGGTGGTGCCGAACTGGCTCTCTGTCTTTGCCTTCTCCGTGTCTACATGTATCCACTGATGGTCGAGCGTAGCGTCTGCAAAGAGGTTGATACGCTCCTGAGTCAGCTGGATGTAGTCTGATGTGCCGAGCTCCTTGCCCTCATACTGGGCAAAGTCCTCATAAGATGTGATTGTCAACATTGTAATTTACTGTATTGTTTTTTATTATTTTTCCTAACTCCTTACCGCCTCCACATTATTCAGGTCAAGCGTGATGGAGACTACAGTGCCCTCGCCCTCCTGAGAGTAGAGGTCTATGCGCGCTCCCATGGCATCAGCGATGTTCTTGCAGAGGGCGAGACCAAGTCCCATGCCCTGCACGAACTCGTCAAGCTTCACAAAGCGATTGAATATATGCTCCTGCTTCTCTCTGGCTATGCCGCAACCCGTATCACGGCAGTAGACTGTGAGCATGCCGTCGTCATAACGAAAACCGATGTGGACGAAGCCTTTCTGCGTGAACTTCGATGCATTGTTGACCACTATGTCGAGCATCTGCATGATGCGATCAGCATCTACCTCAAGCGGCAGCGAGTTTGTGGGTGTATCGATGCGGTATGATACCTCGGGGTTCACCATATAGCGGCGCATCTCCTCGGCTCCTGCACGGAACCTCTTGGCAAAATCCACATGGTGCGGACGGATTTTGATGCCCTCGGTATCACTGGTGGAGAGGTGCAGGATGTTGTCGATAAGGCATATCAGCATGGTGCAGTTATGATCCATGATGTCCACATATTCCTTCTTCTCCTCGTCGGTAGTGAGGAATGACATTATTTCCGCAAAACCGTTGATGGCGTTGAGCGGCGTACGCAGCTCATGGGTCATGTTAGAGAGGAACACCGCCTTCTGTCTGCCTGAGTCAAGAGCCTTCTCCGTCTGTATGCGCAGCTGCTCCTGCGTCCTGACAAGCTCGGTGATGTCACAGCGTATGCCGAACACACCAGCGTACCTGCCGCTGGCGTCATAGTCCGGGAGAAGATGTACGTCATACCACCCGTTGGGATTGTCTACATGCACTCCCGACAGCTGTCGCACCACGTGGATTGGCTGCGTGATATACTTCTCGGGGTTCTGCAGGGCGAGGAGGATGTCCTCCTTGTCGTTTTCCGCCACCCTTTCTACGTACTCCTTGAAGGCGACGCGCTTGTCGAAGAGATTGTTGACCGACACTTCTATGTAGTCATTGCCTGCCTCCCACTTGAATGGGAACATCTTGTTGCGTTCCATCACGAACTTCAACTCGGACTGATATCTGTGCAGCTTGTTCTTCACCTTGTCCATGCTCATCTCCACGTCCTTGAAGTCACCGTACAGTGAGCGTACCACATCGCGGTCATAAAGCGTCATGACATAGCCGTCACTGTGGTGGGCGTCATTCCATACAGTGCGCAGACGTATCTCTGCCGCTGACTTGAGGTTGAGTTCCGGTATGTCTATCGGTGCACAGAAGTAGGTGTCCATGTCAGACTCGAGCAGCACGCCATTGAGCTTCACGCACAGTTCGTAGAGACTTGTCTCCTTGATGAACGCCTCGCCGCGCCCAGAGCCGCCCTTGTCGAAGAAGGATATCATGTGGCTGTTGGCATGAGTGAGCCTGCCCTTGGAGTCATAGTAAGCACGGCCTACGTTTGATATGTCGGTGATGCTGGAGTACTCCCTCAGCGTGCGCGCCAGTCTCTGCTGTTCGTCCTTTTGCTCCGTCTCGTCGTTGAGCACCATATAGACGTAGATAGCCTTTCTGCCGCGCGCTTTCACCTTGGAGTTTATTACCATGTTGTACCACCTGCCGTCAGGGCTCTTGTAGTGCTTCATGCGCAGATGCAGCGGTGGGATGTCCGTTATGCCGTTGTCTATCTTGTTCTTCGCATCAAGCATCTTGTAGACATCGTCGGGATGAGCCAGTTTCATCAGCTCGTGGAGCGGCAGTCCCTTTTTCGGGATGAGCTTTCCCGTGAGGTTGTAACAGTAGCCCTTGCGCACCGATACTGCAATGAGCTGGCTGTTGGCCACCTCTATTCCTATGTCCATCATGGTGCGAAACTCTCGCTTCAGCCTGTTAGGCAGCGTGGCGCGGAGCAGCAGGAATATAACGACTACTATCGCCACGATGAGTAGGGCGAATATTATGACCTCGGCGCTGAGCGTCTTATGGTCGCCCGTCTTACTCTCCAGCCACTGCTCGTAGTTGGTCTCGTAATGGTTGGTGGCCTGCATGTGCTGGATGGTGAGGTCCAGCTCGTGAAGCAGCAGCGAGTCCCTGCCGTAGAAGCACATGTGGCCTTGCGGTACATCGACACGCTCGATTATGACCTTGTTTGCCACCCCGTACTTGCGCACCAGAGCCTGGAGTGCCACTTCATCCCACACGTAGAACTTGTTCGTATTGCCACACACTATTTTGTTGAGGGCTACGGAAGGGTCTTCCTCTTCTATCGTGAACGGGATTTTGCCCTTGAAGCTTTCGTAGAAGTAGAAATAGGAGTAGGTGTTGCGGCCTACCATGACGGTGTCGCTCTTGTCGAGCAGCATGACGCTGCGCAGCATCTTCGTCTCCTTGTTGCGCATCACAGCCACGTTATAGTCCGCCACGACGCTGGCACCGCGCTTCACGCCCTCCAGCAGCGGCAGGTTATCAATGTCTATGATGAGGTCCGCCTCGCCGGCAAGCAGCTTCTTGTGCGTCTCGCTCCTTGACATCATCTGTATCTCGTAAGCTATGCGGAAGGTGCTGAATATCTGGTCCACCACGTCGACAAGCATTCCCGTAGGTTCGCCCTTGTCGTTGTAATACATGAACGGCTGGAACGCCCAGTCCATTGCTATTATGACGGGATGACGCTTGGTGTAGCGTATGCCGCTGGGAGACACCGTGCGGTATATCTCGCGCTCCATCTCATGGGAGTATGGCATCACTGTACGGAAACGGTCTATGTCGGTATCGCGGACAGTATTGTACTCCTGCGCATGCACGGCACTCGCTGCCGCAGTCAGAAGGACTGCGACAAGCGATATGCATGTCAGTATTTTGGTGATGCCTTTTATCATCTTTGTTGTTTTATATGCATGTTTCCGAAGTACCACGTGATGGCCACTGAAAGAGGTAACCTAAGCTTGCCCGTCCGTGCCAGCAAAGGTGTGCGACTGCAAGAACTCTATCATGCGACAGTGGCTGCAAAAGTGCGAGGCAGTGGTTTGTGCAGTATCGAACGACTGAAATGCACTTCACTCCCTACCCAGCATTGCTCTCGCGCTGCATAATCTCCTCGTCCGCCAGTATCTCACCAGTGGCAGAGTCGCTTGTGCTTGCTTCCTCGAGACTGATGCGTATGTATATGGACGTGCCGCGTCCTGGTTCGCTCTCCACCTCAAGCGTGCCGCCGCCGATGCCTAACAGTGCCTTGCAGATAGGCATTTCAAGACCTGAGAGGTAGACGGCGCGCTCGTTTACGCTCATCTCCTCGCCGATATGTGGTTCGAAGAGATGCTGCATGATGCTTGGAGGTATGCCCTGGCCGTTGTCCTGCACTACGAGCGAGAGCACGCCCTTGACATACATGTAGCGCACTACGATGTGTCCTACGTTGGTATAGCGTGCCGAGAGTGCTATGACCTCGTGTATCACGCGCTTGAAGAGCGCCGGGTCCACGTTGAGGATAAGCTTCTCGTAGGTATTCTCCACAGTGTGGGTAACATTGGCGGAAGGGTATTCCGCCATCGCCTCCTTTGTTGTCTCCATGAACAGCGGCACGAAGTCTGTTGGCTCCCTGCGTACTGTCAGCATCCCCGCCTCTATGCGTGAGAGGAGCAGTGTGTCGTCTGACAGCTTTATAAGGCGGCGTATATTGCCCGTGATGCTGCCGATTATATCGTTCTGCATCTCCGTGCTGACGCTGCTGCGGAGCTTTGCTATGCTCTGACTAATATTCACGAGCGGCTGGCGCAGTGAGTAAGAGGTGTTCTTGAGGAAGTCGCTCTTCAAGTGTTCTGCCTCCTGCACTATCGCCATCTCTGTCTCCAGCTTCTTCTCCGCATATACCTCAGTGGTGATGTCACGGCATGTTCCGAAGTATGACACCACGCTTCCGTTGCTGTCATAGTCTGGTCTTACATCGATATGGAAGTATCTCTGCTCGCCCTTGTCATTACGGAAGTATGTCTTGACGTCTATGGTCACGTTGCCTCTGTATCGTGAGTCGAGCTTGCGGAACACCTTGAATACTCGCTTCACGTCGGCAGCGTCCACGAACTCGAGGAGGTTCACCTGTGAGAAAGACGGTGATGTCTTCTTCGTGCGGTCCATGACCTCGAGTTCCTTGCGTCCCAGATGGTATACCACCATCCATATATCGGTCACGCTGAGGGTATAGTCGCGACGGCGGCGCATGGTGTTCTTCTCCTGTCTCATCCGCTCCACCTGCTGGCGGCGCTTGGCAAGGCGGCGCAGTCCCTGTATCTCCTCCGTGCGGTTGTTGATGAAGAGCATGCTGCTGATTATCTTTCCACTTGCGTCACGGCTCTTTATGAGGTGCAGTTCGTAATAGCCCCACTTTTCATCCTCGCTAATCTTGTCATCATCGTCAGAGCTGCTGTGATAGCCCTGCATGGAGTACGGTCTGTGATTGAAGTGCTTGCTGTTGGCGTAACGTATGTTCTCCAGATGCTCTCCGCGTATTACTCTCGTGAAGCGGAGGTCGTCTGGGCAGTTGTCTACATCCACATCAGACAGCAGGTCCACGTCACGAATATTGTAGTTCTCAGCGAAGAATGCCTTAGGGTTGTCTATTCCCAGTCGGTCCAGTCCTATCTCGTTGATTCCTACCATTCTTCCTGTGGCGTCAAAGCGCATCACAGTGCCGCGCGCCATGGCGAAGGCGGTGCTGTAACGTTCCTGGAGCACCTTCATGTGGTCAAGCACTCCCTTGCTGTCCGTTATGTCATACTGCACTCCGCAGACGAGGTATATCTTGCCGTATTCATCATACAGTTCCTTGATTGTCACCTCCACGTCGAGCATTTTGTTCTGCTCGGAGAGTGACAGGCAGCGTACGTTCTCCACCACGGGTCCCTTGCTGCCGCCCAGGAGGTCTATGACATGAGAGTGTATGGTATTGAAGTCATCGTCTGCATAGAACCGCGAGAACTCGAATGAGCTGTAGTACTTCTCTGTCATGCCGTCGGCGGTCATCCATGCGTAGCGGCGTGTCTCTGGGTAATACACCCATACCTTCATCTTGTTGGAATGAAGCACGAGCCCGAGACGGCGGCGCACCTCACGGAGCGTAGTGCGCGAGTAGGCGCGGCGGTAACGTGTCACGCCATAGAACGCCACGATTATCATCACCACTCCGCCTAACATCCACAGCAGAGTTGCAGTATAGCCCTCGCTGGACACTCTATTCTCTGGGTAGAACCACTTCTCTTTCAGACGGCTTATCTCGCCGTTGCGCTGCAGTTCGTCAAAGACGCTGTCCACTCTCGCAAGGAGCACTGTGTCACCTGACATGAAACGGTATTCTCCTACCGGCATCTCCACGGGCACTGCCACGTAGCGGTCCGACAGGTTGTACTTTCTTATCATCCATTTCATCATCATGCTCTCCCATACCGCGCCGCTCTGGCCTTCAGCGACCTCGCGCAGTATCTCCGTCTCCATATTGGCCACTACGGTGACGAGGCTGTCCGCCACGCCTTTCTGTACGGCGTAGTTATAGATGCGGCTGCCCTGACGCACCACGAAAGGATGGCTTCTGAGGTACTCCAGCGTCACTTTCTTCATGGCATGGCTGCGCGGCACGAGCATGCTGTTGGTGAAGTTGCACACTGTCTTCTCGCCAAATCTGCCGAACGGTGCGTTATAGTCACTCTTCACGCCAAGTGATATGTCGGCACTGTCAGCCTTGAGGTCGCCATGCGCCATTTCCTGGTTGCGCAGTCTTACCTCGTAGGGCACCTTCAGGCGTTGCATTATTTTTGTCATCAGCTCCACGTTGAAGCCGCGCGGTTTGCCGTCTTCGCTGACGTATGCGTATGGCCATTTCTCCCATGAGTCCTCATATACCAGCGGATGCTCCACGTCATACTGCTCGTTCTGCTCGCCAGTTCTCGCGGCTGCTGACGATGCGGCATGACACAAGCCGCCCATATCCCATCCCATACGGGTGGAGACGCCTGTCACTGTCAGCAACAGCTGGCAATGCACTATGAGCAGTATGTGGAGAAATCTTGACATTATTTTATGATTTAAGGCTCTCTTATATGGTGTAACTTCCGTGTTACACAATGTTATGTTATTGATTGCTACTTTTCTTTTTAATTACGAAATACAAGTCATTTCTACTTACTCCCGACAAGCTTTATTATCTTCCATCGCTGCTGTGTGATGCGTTGCAGCGTCATTCCGCAGTATTTCCACGTCTTTCACATGGTTCCTTTGCGGAGGTCATTAATATGTATGGTATGTCTGTGGCTTTCCTGTACCTTGCAGTTGCGGCACATCATACATACATGGCTCTTTCCTATCGCCGCATGTCTGTTTCTGTTCTGACTGTATTCTATTAGTTAACTGTAGTGTAATATTTGCATCGCCACCCTTACGTTGTGGCACACAAGAAATTGCAACCTTCCGCTTTCTCTTCCTCTTTTTGTCTTTCTAACGTTCTGAGCATTTTACCGTTGCCAGCCAGTTTCTTTACTGCTGTCTGCTGGTTTTTTATGGTTGCTTGGAGAAGTCTTCGCCGTTGCCTGCCAGTTTCTTTTCGGTTGCTTGCAGAGCTTTTCACAGATACTTTACAATCTCTCCCCCCGCCCATTCTGACGGGGGAAGAGTTGAAGTATTAGTCAGCCAGCTTCGCCTTGATGAACTCGCGGTTCAGTCGTGCGATGTTAGCGATAGACTCGTTCTTAGGGCATACGGCCTCACAAGCGCGGGTATTGGTGCAGTTACCGAATCCGAGCTCATCCATCTTGGCAACCATAGCCTTTGCGCGCTTTGCAGCCTCTACGCGTCCCTGTGGGAGGAGTGCGAGCTGTGACACCTTAGAGCTTACGAAGAGCATAGCAGAGCCGTTCTTACATGCTGCTACGCAAGCGCCGCAGCCGATACATGTAGCGCAGTCCATAGCCTCGTCAGCGTTTTCCTTAGGGATAAGGATGGCGTTAGCGTCCTGTGCCTGTCCTGTACGGATAGAGGTGTAGCCGCCAGCCTGGATAATCTTGTCGAAGGCAGAGCGATCCACCATGCAGTCCTTGATGACTGGGAAGCCTGCAGAGCGCCAAGGCTCCACGGTGATTACGTCGCCATCATTGAACTTACGCATATAGAGCTGGCATGTAGTAGCACCGCGCTCGGTCTTGCCGTGTGGCGTACCGTTGATATAGAGTGAGCACATGCCGCAGATACCCTCACGACAGTCGTGGTCGAAGACGAAAGGTTCCTTACCATTCTCAATGAGCTGTTCGTTCATCATATCGAGCATCTCAAGGAAAGAGGTATCGTCTGGTACGTTCTTCATCACCTCTTCATCAAAATGTCCCTTCTCCTTCGGGCCATTCTGCTTCCAGAAGCGTACTGTTACTGATATATTTTTTGCCATTTTAGTTGTTTTGTTTTTTGGTTGTCTGGTTGTTTGGTTAAGTGTTTCAAGTAGTAATGAGTTCTCTTGCACCGTATATTGTAGGTACGAGCAAGCATCTCCTAGCCATTATCATGCGTCTGCCTCTGTCGCACAGAAGAAATCAATGCGTTTAGCATCTTTCGTATCACAGTCAACTGTTGCAACAATGTCATAGTAGTCTCTGCATCTATATATCCGAATCTCTTACTCAGTTCTATCTGAGTGTCGAGTTCTGATGCAGAACCCGAAGCGATATACAAGAATCGGAGCAATTCCTTGTCAGAGCCGCGTGCATATCCCTCCGCTATGTTCATTGGAATGGAAGTCACCGAGCGACGCATCTGCGACACCATGCCATAAACCTCATCTTTAGGATAACGGCTTGTCAACAACTGTATGTCTACAGCCATATCCATAGCCCTCTGCCATACTATCAGATTTTTATGTGTCAGCATTGTCACTTTTCTTTTGTAACTAGCACACCAATTAACTAATCTACTAAATAACTTAGCACACCAATTAACTAATCTACTAAATAACTAGCACACCAATTAACTAATCTACTAAATAACTAGCACACCAATTAACTAATCTACTAAATAACTTAGCACACCAATTAACTAATCTACTAAATAACTAGCACACCAATTAACTAATCTACTAAATAACTTAGCACACCAATTAACTAATCTACTAAATAACTAGCACACCAATTAACTAATCTACTAAATAACTTAGCACACCAATTAACTA
>SAMEA104315434__coassemble_237_pt1 | contig 34335 bp, 31 predicted proteins | sample SAMEA104315434__metabat2_high_PE_014 | metagenome-assembled genome bin SAMEA104315434 (sample SAMEA104315434) | gut metagenome | biome: Monkey gut; feature: monkey-associated habitat; material: faeces | place: China | collected 2013
CAAAGGACTGAAAATCCTTGTGTCCCCGGTTCGATTCCTGGTGGCACCACACTAAAAACTCCGCAAGTTCGCTTGCGGAGTTTTTGTTTTTTATACCCTTCTCACCACTCACTATCCCCCTATCACACTCTCTATCATGCCAGTGCCAGCCCACTGGGAGGGCAGGTTTTAACCTGCCCACAAACGAAACAACCGCATTTTCTACACAAAGCAGAAAGGGAGACCAACACGGTCTCCCCTCTATACGAAGCCACACACAATCTGTGTGTAACTACATTCCATATTTTACATCACTGTATCTCCCTCTACATAGTTCTCCATGAACATATGTTCACCGTCAAACACGGCGTAGGTAAACTGCCATATCCAGTCGCCAAGTATCATCAGGCGAGTCTGACGAGAGAGCATAAGGTCAAGTTCTATATGGCGATGACCGAAGAGGAAATAGTCTATATTATCGTGCGTACGCATGTATTCCTTCGCAAACAATACGAGATGTTCCTTGTCTTCGCCCATATACGGCGGTTCCTTGCCATCCACACGCTTCATGCGCGAGTGCTTGGCCCAGTTCAATCCCAGTGCCATGCCCCACCGCGGATGCACAAAGTTGAGCATCTTTTGGCAGCAACGGTTATGGAAACACCACTTCAAGAACTTAAACTTCTTGTCAGGGTCGCCCAGTCCGTCGCCATGAGCAAGAAAGAAAATCTTGCCATGTATCTCAACTGTAGACGGCTTGCGATGCAGTATCACGCCGCATTCCTGCTCCAGGTAGCCATAGGTCCATAGGTCATGATTGCCTACAAAGTAATGAACCTCCACTCCCATATCGGTGAGCTCCGACACTTTACCAAGAAAACGCGTGTAGCCTTTGGGCACCACGTAGCGGTATTCGTTCCAGAAATCGAACATATCACCGAGCATATACACCGCCTCTGCCTTGTATTTTATCTCATCAAGAAAGCGTACCAAGCGACGCTCCTGCGTGCGGCGATGATCCAAAGCAAGCGAGCCGAGGTGGGCGTCGCTGATGAAATACACATTTTTCGTTGCCCCATGCTCTCCGCCAGGAGCAGCCTTAGTCTTTTCTCTATTGTCTGCCATAGGATTATCAGGTTAACGATACTACATCTGTACCACGCCTGCATGACGCAGCACACGTTTTTATTCAAAGCCAAGCTCTACCCTCGCCTCTTCCGTCATCATGGACTTATCCCACTCGGGTTCGAATACCATATTGACATTGGCTGAGGTCACACCGCTGACAGCTGCCACCTTGGTGCGCACATCCTCTATGATGAAGTCAGCAGCAGGGCATGACGGCGCCGTGAAGGTCATGTCTATGTCGAGCTTTCCGTCCATGTCGAGGTCTATCTTGTATATCAATCCGAGGTCATAGATATTGACAGGTATCTCTGGATCGAATACGGTCTTCAGCACTTCTATAATGCGCTGTTCTGCGTTATCATGTTCTTCTTGTGTCATATTATATATAATGTGTAGTTAATATTATGGTTCTTCGGGTATTGTTACAGCTTCCCGTGGTCGCGGTACGAATAGTAGTCACCATCGGTCAGCACCAGATGATCAAGGAAATATATGCGCATCATGGTGCAGGCATCTTGCACCTGCTTGGTGATGGCATCATCGCCTCTGCTCGGATTGAGATTGCCACTGGGGTGATTATGGGCCAGCGCAAGAACGGTGGCGCCTGCAAGGAGGGCCTCTTTCATCACCACACGCACGTCGACAGCAGTCTCTGTCAGTCCACCGTGAGACAGACGGACGGTGCGGAGAGGCTTGAACACTGGGTTCATCAGCACCACATACGCTTCCTCTACATCGAGGTCACGGATACGGAGGTGTAGATAGTCGTAAATAGCACGTGAGTCTGTGAGCCTCGTCGGCTGGGGCTTCTCCTCCTTCTCGCGGCGTCTGCCAAGCTCACAAGCGGCAAGGATGGTGACGGCCTTCGCCTGTCCGATGCCGTTATACTGCTGAAGTGCAGCGATACCCATACGGCTAAGCCTCGCCAGACTGTTCTGGCAGTCGCTCATTAGACGCTTCATCAGGGCTACTGCAGATTCCTTTTGGCTGCCTGAGCCTATGAGGATAGCCATCAGCTCGGCATTTGTCAGTGCCTCAACACCATGCGCAAGGAGCTTCTCGCGGGGGCGTTCATCCTCCGCCCACTGTGTTATGGCAAGCTCCTTGGGGGAATCAACGGATATATTGTCCACGTCCCTCTCCGCCTTGAGCTCGTATATCTCACTAACTTTCCATTCGCTCATGCTCTAACTCTATTGCTTATATTATATAATAAGGTGTAAACCACTATCTGACAAACCACAGAAATTCACTTATAAAAGGTTTTATCAAAGGCATGAAACTCATCCTTGCCAAGCACGCAGCGTTTCCACCATGCCTCAAGGAAGCCGCAACCATAACCCATCAGCTGCACAAAGGCGGCAGCAACGCTTATCACACCTATCTTCAAGGAGCGGTTCTGAATGGAGGAATCAACGCATACCACGCCTGAATAGAACAGTATCGGCAGCCATGGAGCAGCACAGAGCCAGTACCAGCGGTGCACGTCATCATACTCCATCAGCACTCTTCCTACCGCTGAAATGAGCACAAGGGCTATCACTCCTACGGTGAACACCATAGGGAGAAGGTGTACCACCTTCATGGTTCCTGGGTGACGCTTGGCGAGATTGATGCGAGCTATGCCACTGTTGTACACCTGTCGGAAGAACTTACGCAAGTCTGTACGACGCTTGTGCCATACCCACGCCTCTGGAAAGAGACGTGTGGAGTAGCCAGACTCTACAATGCGGTAGGAGAAGTCTATATCCTCACCGAAGCGCATCTTGCTGAATCCGCCAAGCTGCATATATACTTCGCGGCGTATTCCCATGTTGTATGAACGGGGAAAGAACTTGTCCAGCCTCTTCTTTCCACCGCGAATGCCTCCCGTAGTGAAGAAGCTCGTCATGGAATAGCTAATGGCTTTCTGTACCGGCGTGAAGCTGGGGTGTGACGCATCAGCACCACCAAAGGCGTCACAAGGATGCGCCGCCAGTTCCTTGTCGACTGCCTGGAGATAGCCCTCGGGCAGTACCACATCACTGTCAAGCACTATCAGATATTCGCCATGCGCCCTCTCGGCACCATAGTTGCGGCTCTGCCCAGGACCAGAGTTAGGCTTCTCGTAATACGTCAAGGTCAAACGGTCCGCATATCCGTCACACACGTCACGGCAGGTGATGCTGGAACCATCTTCCACCACTACCACCTCGAAGTCGGCATACGTCTGACGGGTAAGGCTGTCAAGCAGCTCCCCCACCTCGTCTGGCCTGTTATAAACTGGTACTATGATGCTGTATTTCACGATTAACGTTTTATTTTGGGGTGTAATGTCAGAATGGCGACAAGGGCGAAACGACTATCCACCACTCCATCGTGCCACCACTCAGAACGACAGATGATTGTCATAATCAAAAAAAGTGAAGAACTTGCGCCCTTCACTTTTTTATTCTGTGGAACTGAATTATTCCTTCATGCGCTGCAGGTAGCTGCCATCACGTGTATCAACCTGTACGAGGTCGCCCTCATTGATGAAGAGAGGAACACGGATTTCTACACCAGTCTCAAGTGTTGCAGGTTTCAAGGTGTTGGTAGCAGTATCACCCTTCACACCTGGCTCAGAGTGAGTGACACGAAGAACGGTCTTCACTGGCATCTCAGCATAAAGCACAGTCTCGGTATCTGCATCGCTTACAACCTCCACAATGTCTGACTCCTTCATGTAATCTACGCCTGTTACGAGGTCAGCAGCGATAGGTGCCTGGTCGTATGTCTCCTGGTTCATGAAGATATAGTCCTCACCCTCCTTGTAGAGATACTGATAAGGACGACGCTCAAGACGAACATCCTCAAGCTTCTCACCAATATTGAAACGACGCTCCAACACGCGACCGTCGCTCACATTCTTAAGCTTGATGTTCATGATAGTGTTACCCTTACCTGGCTTGCGGTGCTGGAAGTCGATGCAAACCCAAATACCACCGTCCATACGGACAGCTACGCCTTTCTTAATGTCCTGTGAATTAATCATTGTTTATTATTATTTTATTATACGCACGTATATCAATGCAAAATTAATAAAAATATTTCAAGAAAGCGTTTACTTGACATTATTTTAGCAGTTTCAAGCACTAAATTTGCTACTTTTCTTGCGTAATTCAAAAGAAATGAGTAACTTTGCACCTCGAATTGCGCATAGTGCCAAAAAGATTACTATGGAACAATACATGGAAGCATCAATTTCGCACTGAATGACGCAACGATATCACACAGCAATCATAACAAAAAAAATAAGATATCTTAAAACAAAATGAAAAGAACATTCCAACCACACAACCGCCGTCGCGTAAACAAGCACGGCTTCCGCGAGCGTATGTCAACAAAGAACGGTCGTCGCGTACTTGCATCTCGTCGTGCACACGGACGTAAGAAGCTCACCGTTAGCTGCGAGCATCACGGAAAGTAAGACCACGAGGAATTGTCCTCTAAATGGTCACGGCGGTAAAACCGCTATAAGACAGCCTGCCATTTCCAAAGGAAAAGACAGGCTGCCTTTTTGTAAAAAATACAACTCTCAAAAAGGATACAGGGATAACACTTTCGCTATTTTGCAATATGCTGATTGCAAAACAAGGCTATTCGCCTCTAATATAACAATTATTCTGTTAATAATAACTTATTTTCTGCAAAACGTTTGTTCATTTACGGAAAATTGTTTAATTTTGCAGCGAAATTTAATGTAACACAAGGAATAGGCACTTTATGAACAGTGTATTAATTGAAAACGATTTAAGCAACTTACAGAACACAGAGTATGCAGGGTATCAGGCTTTCATCTACTGCAAAAAGGGCTCATGTATTATAACCTATGCAGAGGGTAGCCACGAGGTGCACAAGGACTCTTGCGCCATAATCCTTAACAGCAAGTTTCTGAAAAGCTTTTCTGTTGCACCAGACTTCGAATGCAAAGTGATTTACATCGAAGAGACTTTCCTACGTCAGAGCGAACCACGCAACCCGTACATAGTACAAGGTATGCTCGCTCTTTACACCAAACCAGTGATGCATCTCAACGAGGAGGAAGCGGAACTGTGCAAGGAACTCTTCAAGAACTTCGAGCTTAGACTGGAAGCTACAGGCCACAAGTTCTACGATGACATACTGAGAACATCAGCACACATGCTCCTCCTTGACCTCTACGACTTCCACGCACGCATCAATAACTGCGAAAACACATCACTAAGCGCAGCAAGCATCATGGACAAGTTCATCAAGATGCTCGAGGCCAAGATGTACAGAGAGAACAGAGAGGTAGCATTCTACGCCGAGAGACTGTGCGTAGTACCTAAGTATCTCTCAGAAGTCTCTAACAAGGTGAGCGGATATTCCGCATCATACTGGATAAACAGATACGCCTCACAGGACATAAACGAGATACTGAGGAAGAACGAACACACCGTGGCTGAAATCGCAAGAATGTTCCATTTCACCTCTACTTCCTACTTTAACCGTTATGTAAAGCGTAACCTCGGTTCTTATCCATCGGAGCTCAGAGGACAGTAAACGACACAAAAAGGACTGCAAACGGAGCACAATAAATATTAAATACGCTCCATGTCACTGCCTTTTATTTGTCCATATCATAAGAATTTATTAACTTTGCACTTGTATGTTGCAGACGAAAAAGCGTAAAAACGCAGAGTCACAACATACAAGTGTTTTTTTATACGGTAATATACACAATACTAGACTATAACATCCACAACAGAGCAATATGGTAAAAGTAAAGATAATAAACAAAGGCAAGCAGCCAATGCCTGCATACGCAACGCCACAGAGTGCAGGAATGGACCTCAGAGCGAACATAGAAGAACCAATAACATTAAAGCCATTGCAGCGGAAACTGGTGCCGACAGGACTATACATAGCACTACCTGAGGGCTACGAGGCACAGGTAAGGCCACGCAGCGGACTGGCTCTGAAGCACGGAATAACAGTGCTTAACTCGCCTGGCACTATCGATGCGGACTACAGGGGCGAACTGGGCATAGTGCTCGTAAACCTCTCTGACACTGACTTCGACATCAATCCGGGTGAGCGTATCGCACAGATGGTAATAGCAAAGTGCGAGCAAGCCGACCTGATTGAGGTGGAACAGCTCGATGAAACCGAACGCGGTGCAGGCGGATACGGCCACACTGGCGTGAAGTAAGCAATGACTAAACACCATGAGTGCAATGTTCATGCATCATGGATGCAACGACAATCCATTTTGTTTGCAATGTAAAAATGCGCAGAATAATACTTTTCTTCATAACGATTGCCACGGTATTGCAGTCCGCAACAGCCGACAATAGTGCGAAATACCGCTATCTCTTCATGGAGGCAGTGCGCCAGATGGATATGAACCACAATGCGCAGGCATTCGAGTTGTTCAGGCAATGCCATGCCATAGAGCCCGATGCTCCAGAGACATGTTTCGCCCTCGGAAGACTATATGCCAAGGCAAAGCAGGACTCACTGGGCATGTCGCTCATCAAACGAGCCACCATCCTCGCACCAAACAACACCGTCTACGCTGAAAGACTCGCCAACGGATACCTCTACAAGAACCAGATTGATTCGGCAGCGAGTGTTTATGAGCGTCTGTCCGCACTACACCCCGACCGACCAGAGTACCTCTCCATACTGCTGCGCATATACGAAAGCACCAAGCAGAACGAGAAACTGCTCTCCACCCTCAAACGTTACGAAGTGCAGCAGGGGCAGTCTGAGGACATAACCCTGTCGAAAATGCAGGTCTATGCCGCCCTAGGCGACATGCAAGGTGCATACAACGAAATCAAAGGATTGGTGGACAGTCACCCCTATGACATGAGTTTCAAGGTGATGATGGGCAACTGGCTGCTCAGCAACGGACGCAAAGAGGAGGCTCTAAAGACTTTCCTCGACGTACTAAAGGAGGAGCCGGAGAATGCGCAAGGACAGATGTCGCTGATGGATTACTACCGCAGCCAGGGCGAGACAAAGGCTGCCGACAGTCTGCTCTATGACCTTCTGATAAACCCTCGCACAGAGTCTTCCACACGAGCATCACTCATGAGCGACTGGATATTGAGCAACGAGAAGAACGGAGGCGACTCCGCAAGAGTGATGCAGATGCTCAACAGAGTACTCGAACTGCCCCAAACATCCCCCGAAATAGCTAAATGCAAGGTGGCATACCTCATGCTCAAGAATGCGCCCAGCGACACTCTGCGCAGTGGATGGGAAGAGGTGCTGCGCATAACGCCAGAGGATGTGGAGGCGAGGGTGCAGCTTATCTCCCTGCTCTGGCAGGACAGCATAGACGAGAAAGTAATAAGCGAATGCAAAAAAGCAACAGAATACATTCCTGGCGAGCCGATACTGTACTACCATCTCGGCGTGGCACAATACCTTAACAAGCACAATGACGATGCCATAGCATCGCTGCGACGCGGCATAAACTGCATGACCAAAGAGACAAAACCTGAGGTTGCTGGTGACTTGTACGCCATGCTGGGCGATGTTCTGCAAAAAGAAGGACGACAAGAACAGGCATACGCCGCATACGACAGCTGCCTTATCTACGAGCCTGACAAAGTAATGTGCCTTAACAACTACGCCTACTTCCTGTCACTTGCCGGCAAGGATCTGAAGAAGGCGGAGACTATGAGTTACCGCGCCATAACAGCCGAACCGAACAATGGCGTATATCTCGACACCTACGCATGGATTCTATACCAGCAGGGACGCTACGAGGAGGCGCGAATATACATAGAACAGGCTATAAAGTGCGAGACATCGGAACAGACAGACAGTACGTCTGCCACAGACTCAGTACTCATTGCAGGCGACATACTGGAGCATGCGGGCGACATTTACTTCAAGCTCAACCGCATAGAGGATGCTCTCAGCCAATGGAACGCCGCACTGAAGAGCGGTGTTGACGATGAAGCTACGCTGAGAAAGAAGATAAAAAAATATTCAAAAGGCAAGTAACTTCTTTCAAATCTATTTCTCATAACCGCCCCAAATCAAACAAAAGTGGACACATGTTCAAGGCAATCCGAGAACCAATCACAGCAAACAAGAACATAAAAGTATGAAGAATCTATTCATAGCACTCATGGCAGCCATGCTGCTTACAGCCTGCGGCACGAGCAAGAGCGTGCAAGGCACAGGCAAGGAGGACATCACTCTCACAGGAAAGAAGGAGAAAGACAACAGCGCCATTGACTATCTGCGCAAGGTAAGCGACAACGCTGTATACAGCAAGAATATCGTTTCGTCCATTGACTTCACACTCAATGCAATGGGGAAGAACGTGAACGTGAGCGGAAAACTGCAGATGCGCCGCGACGAGGTGATACGCATCACCCTCACACCATTCGGCATCATGGAGGCAGGCAGATTGGAGTTCACGCCTGATTACGTGCTCATCGTGGACAGAATTAATAAACAGTACATCAAGGCTTCATACAAGGAGGTGTCTTTCCTGCAGAGCAACGGCATGGACTTCTACACTCTTCAGTCGCTGTTCTGGAACGAACTGTTCACGCCTGGCAAGAAGTCGCTGTCCGATTCCGACCTCTCCCTGTTCAAGGTGGACATGAATACCGTGGCAACACGCCCCGTGGAGCTGCTTAACGGTGACCTGCTCTTCCACTGGAGCACTGACATAGCACAGAAGAACATCGTCTCTTCTGACATAACCTACCGCAAGGGCACAGCGCAGGAGTCTACAATGACATTCCAATACGGCAATTTCGTCAGCGTGGGCAGCAAGAAATTCCCTGCCAAGGAGGTGCTGACATTCAATTCAAACGCTGCCGGCACGGGCAAGATGCAGCTTGAATTAGAGATGGACAAGATAACAACTGATGCCAACTGGGAGGCAACCACCACCGTATCAAGCCGCTATACCAAGGTGACTGTGCAGGAAGTGTTAGGCAAACTCATCGGGAAATAAGGACCATCATAACGCATGATGCTCAATGCACAATTCATAATGCACTATGCAGAATCATTTCAAAATGAAGAAATCATTGATAATCGCGCTCTCACTTCTGCTGTGTCTCGCCCCAAGCGAGGCGCAGCAGAAGCGTAATACCACCAAAAAGGCTGCTACAACACGCACCGCTACTACGAGGAAGACAGCAGTGCGCAAGGGAGCTACTGCCAAAAAGACGACACAGAAGAAAGGGAATGCCAGCAAGAACAAGGCAGAAATAACCAACTCTTCCATACGAGGGCTGCGCAATGAGCAAGCCCGCATCAAGCAAAACATACGCAAACAAGAGCAGGCTCTGCGTGCCAACAAGGCGCAGGTGAAGCAGAAACTACAGACACTGCAGCAGATTAGCAGCGACATACAGCGTCGCCAGCAGTCCATAGACTCAATAAACAAGGACATACACCATATAGACAACAACATAGGTCTGCTCTCCTCACAGCTCGACAACCTGCAACGCCAGCTGGAAGAGCGCAAGCAGAGCTACATAAAGTCTATGCGCTACATGGCGAAGCAGAGCAACATCCAGAACCAGCTGATGTTCATCTTCTCCGCCAAGAACCTGACGGAGAGCCTGCGCCGCCTACGTTTTGTAAGGCAGTATGCCGCCTATCAGCGCACGCAGGGCAAGGCCGTAGAGGAGAAACAGAAGCAGATGGCAGAGAAGCGCACGCAGCTTCACGCCACAAGAGGGCAGAAAGCCACCATGCTGTCACGCGGCCATAAGGAGCAGGCTGCCCTGAACCAGCAGAAAGACGAGGAGCAGAAGCTCGTCAGTTCTCTGCAAAAAGAACAGAAGACTATCACGGCAGTGATAGAAGAACAGAAGAAGAAGGACGCTGCACTTAACTCCCAGATAGACCGTCTCGTAGCCATAGAGGTGGAGAAAGCGCGTCAGCGCGCCATAGCCGAAGCCAAACGAAAGGCTGAAGCCGCTGCTGCCGCCAAGAAGAAGGCAGAGGAGCTGGCGCGCCGCAAGGCTGAAGCAGAGGCAAGAGCACGCGAAAACGCGCGCCGTATAGCCGAGGCTAAGGCGGCAGAGGAACGTGCCAAGGCAGCCGCACGTATAGAAGCGCGTAACGCAGAGGCCAAGGCGAGGGCGGAACAGAAAGCTCGCGAGGCGGAGGCAGCACGTGTGGCTGCTGAGAGAAAGGCTGCTGCTGACAAGGAGAGAGCAGAGAAGGAGGTGGCACAGGCGAAGCACGAGTCAGAGACTGTAGCCCAGGTATCGAGCGCAGACCGTTCGCTTAACAGCTCATTCGAGAGCAACAGGGGCCGCCTGCCGTTCCCCGTTTCGGGCGGAAGGATAGTAGGTCATTACGGTTTGCAGTCAGTAGAGGGGACGAAGGGTGTAACGCTCGCCAACCACGGCATCAAGGTACGCTGTTCTGCTGGCACACCAGTGCACGCTGTCTATAACGGAAAGGTGACGGCTGTATTCAACACTGGCGACGGCACATGGGGCGTGATAGTGAGCCATGGCACCTATATGTCCGTCTACTGTAACCTCTCTTCCGTCAGCGTCCGCACGGGTCAGAGTGTCTCCTCGCGCCAGACAGTCGGTGCAGTGGACCGCAACGGTATCCTGGAGTTCCAACTGCGCAAGGGCATTGCGAAGCAGAACCCAGAGGCATGGTTGGCAAGGTGATTGCAAATTCACAATTCATATGGCTGAAATCGCAATTATAAAGCACTGTTGCAGCAATGCATAATGTATCCCCCAAAAACTACATTCACACTCTTTATGGACTACAATATCAAAGACAAGATAGAATGGACGATGGTTTTTGTCTATGAGTTTGGCAAACGACACGGGCTTACCGTCAAGCAGGCCTTCAACTATCTGTTGCGTTACAAAGGCATCCGTTTCGTGGATGAACATTACGATTATATGCACACCCAGTCGTTTGCATCTGCCGTAGACGACATGACTGAGTACTGTCACAAGTCAGGAGGAGGGATATCATGAAGCTATATCACGGCACAAACCACGCCTTTGATGCAATAGACCTTCAGAAATCAAAGCCGAACAAAGACTTCGGCCGCGGCTTTTACCTCTCTGCCGATTATGCGCAAGCAATGAATATGGCAAACATCAAGGTACAGCAGCAGCAAGAAGGTACTGCAACCGTACTAACATACGAAATTGATAACAAAGCATTTGAGGAGTTAGACACCCTTCGTTTTGACGGATATGACGAGGAATGGGCAAAGTTTATCTTAGCAAACCGAAATAACACTACAGGCAAAGCCATACACCATCATGACATAGTAATAGGTCCAATAGCCGATGACCGTGTAGGTCTGCAACTATGGAAGTACGAAAACCAATATATTGACCTTCCTACGCTCGTGAGAAAGCTGAAATACATGAGGGGTATAACCATTCAGTATTTCTTTGGAACGGAAAAAGCAATATCATTATTAAAGCGCATTGAAATATGATAGACGACAAGCTGATGATGAAAAACGATATGGTGACCAGGCTCGCCATATTACTAACAGAAAAAGGGAAAGCCACAACCATGCCAGAAGCACTTGACACCGTAATCAATTCTGAGACCTATCAGCGACTGATGGACGACAAAACAGCTCTTTACTACCAAAGTCCATACTATGTATATGACTTTCTTGCCAACGAACTATTCTGTGGCCAGCCGAAATAATACAGTTACTTGCAAGTTGATAAAGATGGACCTATGAACATAAAAGAGTAACACATGCAACAAGCCCTGCACTACATCAGTAGCGCAGGGCTTTTCTTTTTAGGGTACGCAGCGATTCACATCGCAGTCTTATATTTACATTTTACATCTACATTGTCGTTACTCTGTGAAGCTTACAGCCCATCCCTTTGAATTGCCTGTCACTCCTCCTGGAATATCTTCATCATCATCTGCTACCTCAGGCATGTCGTCCCCAGGTCCTGACACCTGCATGGACACTCCCGCCATAAGAGCAGGATCAAGGTTCAAAACGTTTAATTCCGGGCTGATATATGTCTTTTTCATATTGCTTATCATTTGTTTTGGGGGTTATACCTATATTACTTTACGAGTATCTTCTTTCCGTTCTTGATGTTGATACCCTTCTGCAGTGAACCGATGCGCTGACCAGAGATGTTGTAAACCTCGCCCTCCTCAGTCACGTCAGCCACTATATTGTCCACCGCTGTCGGTGTACCACCGATTTCAACTGTCAGAGACTTGGCAGCAGCCTCGGTTGATACTGGTGCGATGAATGCACGGAAACCGTTCACTACATAGTTCGCCGTGCCCTTAGAGTTGTACCACTTGTTGCCGTAAAGCTCATAGTTGCCAGCAGGAACAGCGGTCTCAGCCTTGTATGTACCTACGAAATCCCAGTTGCCATTTGCGCCCTTGGCTGTAGGCTCAGATACGTTTACGGCAACATCATTGAAGGTAAACTCCTTGGCAGTCGTAGCTGTCTTGATGAGAACAGGCACATTAGCCTCTATGCTCTCAGTCTCCTTGAAGTGTACGAGAGCCACGTTGGCAGCGTCGTCAGAGAAAGCCGCGAGCTTGGTATCCTCGCCAAAGGCAGCCTTTACCTGCTCAGCAGTGAGGGAGAATGGGAGAACGAGCGTGTTCCAAGCATCGTTAACGAAGGTGCGCTTCAAGAGTACTGGAGCGGTCTCAGGAGCAGTGATGTCGTCCTTGCTTGCTTCGTCGAGCACTACAGGATTGGCTTTCTCAAACGTAACATTCTGCCAAGAGAGCCAGTTGACGTTACTTCCGTCTGCCACATTGATGTTCAGTTTGAGGTTAGCATCTGCATCAGCATAGCCGTAAACGGTGACATGCTTCAAAGCGAAGTGGTTATCGTCGTTCGTGCTCTGCTCTGCCTCCATCTGCGCAGCGTTGCCACCTTCTACATTGAATGTAATCTTTGAGAGGTCAGCGGTCTTGTTGTCGGTCTGACGTGTACGAGCCCATAGTGATACCTTGTAGAGCTGACCTGCCTTTACGCCTTCAGCAGCGGTAAGAGTAGCGGTCATGGTCTTTGCGCCAAGCACTTTCGCATTGTCTACCCAATACTCGAAGAAAGGCACCTTGAAGTCTGTACCATCGCTGACTCCCTCATTTGACCATGTGTTGACATGCAAGTCACCCCATTGCTCCGCAGCTATGCCCCATGGAGATATAAGATAATCATCCACGGTGTTTGCAGCATGCCATCCCGTTATGGTATAAGGGTTCTCGAGAGAGGCAGCCTCGGAAGCGGTCAGAATACGTCTCTTGTACTTATTTTCTGCATCAGCATATACTTTTTCGTATGCCGTCTTTGCTGCATTGGTGACGAAAGTATTCTTCCACATCAAGTCATAGGCAGCGTCAATCTTCGTCTTTGCAGATGCGTAAACATCTACAGATGCCTGCGCTGCAGTCAGTGCTGCATTGAGAGCATTATATCCTGCAATGGTGTAAGGTGTGGTGAACTGCGTCAATGCATTGACGAGGTTGATAGAATCCTGTTTCAGCATTGGTTGTTTTACCACAGCTTTTGCATTTTCTATCAACGCAGTAGCATCAGCATCAGACATGCTATTGTCATAATAAGTGAGTGACCAGTTGTTGAATATCACCCAGTGCATGCCCTTATGCGAAGGAATATTCACGGAGAGATCGAGTGTTCCCTTGTCTCCTACGTATGTATAGACTGATTTCTCATACTTTCCAGAATTGAAAGCACTCTGTGCCGCATTAATATCATTAGGATTATTTGTACCAGTATGCTCACTATACCATGATGGGAACTGCACATCTTCATCGTTAGCACGCATGAAGGTTGTCACGTTCTCATAGCCATTTTCTCCATGAGTCACCATGTCGCCAGGAGAGCCGTAACGGTCAAGTCCATGGAATGTGACCTTATATATACCTTTTTTCAGTCCAGCAACCTTCTGTGTCCATGCACCTGTAGACTGATAAGATTCTACTGCTGTTGTATTAGGATCGTCATCCTGTCTTATCTTTGTCCAGGTAAAGCCAGTGTTGTTAATGCCTGATGTGCTGACAGTCTTGTAGTTTGTCTCAAGATAACTGTCAAAGGTAGCTGACGTAACATCGGTCAATCCCGCCTTAGTGATGACACTGGCTTTGTTTTCAGCGGCATACCCTGCGAGAACAGCGTCATGCTCTGCCTTAGTCTTTAGAGTCCATACGGTAGCTTGTGCCTTGTCGGTGGTGCAATGCACATAGTAGCCGTAATCACCAGTGTCATAACGGAGATAAGAGCCTGTCAATTCTGTTCCATCTGCCTTGGTGAGTATCTGAAGAAGATATTTGTCTCCAGACTCCACAAAGGCATATGTAGTTTTCATTCCACTACCATCTGTGTACACACTGCTACCATCAGAGAACATGGTTGTCCCTGACCAGTCTTTGAAACTAATCTGTTTCGTGCTGGCATCATAGTTCACGCACAGTCCGTACTTGTCTACCGTAGCTTCGGTGCCCCAATTCGCACCCCTTGATAAGAATACCTTGTTCGTAGCATCATACAAATAATAGTCTCCTGATGCTACTTCTGCATTAGCAATGCCCCCCCCCAGCGCAGCAAGCGAGGGCAAACATCAAACGTAAATTTGTCTTCATTGTGTTAGTAAATATAAAAGATGTGTTTTGCAAAAAAATGTAGTTTCGTGGTTGCAAAATTATAATTTATTTTAATACTCCTATCATTTCATCGACAAAAACTTGTCACAAATCAAAGAAAATAGCGCGTTTATTGATTTATATCAATTCCCATTCTTGCCATTGTCAAGTACAGATAGCAAAACACGAGAGTAAGGTTCACAAAATGGTAAATTTGGGAAACACGACAAAAGCTATCTTTCTGCACTGCGAAAGCTATGCTTTTACAGTGCGAAAGGATAGCTTTCGCAGCGCAATCTCTATGCTTTTGCAGCGTGAAAACATAGAGATTATTTTTCTATTACGTATCTTTCTAACTATCAGTGCATTAACATACTAACAACTAAAACATCGAAAAATGGTAAATTTGGGAAACAGCGTATTATACAATAGGCAGCGACGTACCGCTGATTTTCTGGTAGAAGTCGAGGGCGAAGACGTCCGTCATGCCTGCTATGAAGTCCACCGCAGCCATGATGCGCGTCTCCACATCGGGGGAGTCAATCTCATACTGGTTGCTTACGCGGCGCAGGAGCTGTTGGGAGTAGAAGCGGTGCGGACTGACAGCGGCTTCTATGAGCTGCTCCATGAGGGTTGTCATGACTCGATAGCCTGCTAACTCTACATCGAGCACTGGTTTGGAGCGGTAGATGCGCTCCACCGCCACCTCGGAACAACGCTGGTATGCCTTGCGTTGCCGCTCGCTGATGGCCTTGATGAGCGAGCCACGGAAGGTTCCGTTCATGATTTCCTGTTCATTGGCAAGGAAGGCGGCGGCACACTCGTTCTCCAGTTTTCCGATGACACTGGCGCGCATATACACCACCTGCTCGTTGCGGTCAGTGATATTCTCTGTCACAATGCGACGGAGTATGCGCTCCTGCGTCTCCTCATCAAAAAAGGCTAACAGCAGGTCGCGCGTCTCCTCGAAGGAGAGGAGCTTGAGTTTGTGGGCATCTTCTATGTCCATTATCTCATAACAGATATCGTCTGCCGCCTCCACGAGGTAGACCAGCGGATGGCGTGCGTAACGAAGTGGCTCGCCATCAGCGGAGAGACGTATCATGCCCAGCTCGTCTGCCACGGTGCGGAAGGTCTCCGCCTCGGTGTTGAAGAAGCCGAACTTGCCGTGGTCACCGGCATACGTTGCTGCATAGGGGTACTTGACGATAGACGCGAGCATGGAGTATGTCATGACGAAACCGCCCGTGCGCCTGCCAGAATAGCGGTGCGTGAGGAGACGGAAGGCATTGGCGTTGCCCTCGAAATGCGTCAGGTCCTCCCACAGCGGCGGTGAGATGAGCCCGTGAAGGTGCTCGCCCTCGTTCTCGGTAAAGAAGGTCTGTATGGCTTTCTCGCCTGAATGGCCGAACGGTGGATTGCCAAGGTCATGGGCAAGGCCGGCTGTTGACACGATGGTGCCGAGTTCCTCGATACGCGTGCCTGCCATTTCGGGATAACGACGTATGACATCTCGTGCCACGTCACTGCCCAAGGACATGCCTACACTCGCCACCTCAAGGGAATGGGTTAGGCGGTTATGCACGAAGATGCTGCCCGGAAGGGGGAACACCTGCGTCTTGTTCTGCAAACGGCGGAAGGGAGCCGAGAAGATAAGGCGGTCATAGTCGCGCTTGAACTCGGAGCGTTCGTCGTGTCGCTCTGGATGGTGCATGCCCTCGGAGGCAGTGCCATGCGACTGTCCGAGGCGTTTGTTGGATATAAGGCTCTGCCACTGCATAGTTATCATTTTTTAGGTGCGTTTGAAGATTTAGCAAGTTTTCAAGATTATTTCCTAACAGGTTTCATGAACCACACTTGTCACTACATTTTCCTAAGGCTCAGCTCCAGGAACTTGTCGCAGAGTTGGAGGTGTCCTTCATCCTGCGTTATGAAATCTCTATTCAGCAACAGCTTCACGGCTCTCTGCACCGTGCTCGCCCCAAGATTATATCTCTGCAGGAACGTCTGAGACAGGACTGACGTCGGTTTACATTCCTTGGCTATCGCCACGAGCACCTGCTTCTGTTTTGCAGAGAGCTGAAAAATTAGGGCCTGGTATGCGAACCGCTGCTGGGCAAGGATGCCAGTAATGCATTTCTCCACGTCATTCACCGCAAGAACGCCCTGGCACGAAAGGTCGGAATAAAGCTGATTGAGCACATACTGTATGTACCATGTCACTCCATCAAAGAGACCATACAGGTAGGAGAAGGCCTCAGTGGAAATCTCCTTGTGGTTTTTCGCCAGATGATAGTTGGCAAAACTCATGTAGACGCTTTCATCTATGGCTTCCAGTCCCATTATGCTGGAACTGTGATAGAACGGCCTTGCCTGTGTGGTGAACATCTGCGCCATCATGTGACGCTTGGAACCGGAAAAGACGAAACATGCATTGTGGCACTGCTGGATGCGTTTGCGCAATGACGCTTCTACAGTTTTCTCAGGATAAGTCTCTATGGTCTGAAACTCATCGATTGCTACCAGACAGGGTTTGTCCGTCTGCTCCAGATAGGAGAATATCTCGTCAAGAGTGATATCGGGCGTTCGTATGTCGCCAAGCCCTACGGTCCACTCTGGATTTCCATTGATATCAAACGTTATTTGCGACTGAAGCGATTGGAGGGCATTAAGAAAGGCTTCCCAAACCTTACGTCCCTTGGGTCTGAGCGCAGATAGCACGCCCTTGCCCAGTGTGTAGACAAACTCCTCAAAGGTCTTCGTGTCATAGATGTCCACATAGATGCAGTGATAAGCATCGCATACTGTCTCCTGAGCGAAACAGTTGTATATCAGTCCTGACTTGCCCATACGACGGGGGGCTATCAATGCCACGTTACACTGATTGGTCAACTGTCGGGTGAGCAGGGCTGTCTCCTCTACCCTGTCGCAGAAGTACTCGGGGGACAAATAGCCCTCTATCAAGAATGGATTTATTTGTGACATAAGCGTTTTCATGACGTTTACAAAAACAAATTGCGCCATTATCACTTTTGCGTAACGCAAAAGTGATAATGGCGCAAAGATAATAAAAAAAAATAAAGTCCACAAGTCTGCTTGTCGCAAACCTGTGAACTTTAATATTATTTTGTATTTTAGTGGTGTCTCTACTGCGCTGTCTCCTTATGCTATGCGAAGCTTATCACACCGTCATTCTCGGGCGTTTGCTGCTCGGGGGCGGGCTGTTCCTCCAGTGTTCTGTTGTATCCTATCTCCATGCGTGTAAGCTCTTCAAGCTTCTGGCGTGTGCGGCTGCACGTAGGACTGTTCTCCACGGCGATGATAAGGTCCTCATTGTCGAGGTCTTCCGCCTTGAAGAGGAACTTGTTAGGATGACGCTTCGGAGGCATCTTGCCATCTGTCGGTCCGTAGATGCGGATGATTTCGTCATCGCGCTCGCGGCGTTTCTCCTCTTCCTTGGTCTGGCGCTGTATGTCTTCCACGGTGCGCTGCTTCATGCGGTCGGCCATATCGCCCTCCACGTCTGAGAGACCGAAGCCCGTAGCAAGGATGGTAACCTTGACCTTTTCGCCAAGAGATGGGTCGTTGGCAGTACCCCATTTCAGTTCGAAGTCGGTACCGAACTGCTCCATGAAGTCGTTCACGTCGTTCATCTCGTCCATCATCAAGCCCTTGTGCTGACCGTCATCGTCACGGAAGGAGATGAAGATAAGTATCTTCTTGGAGTGGAACACATCGTTATCATTGAGCAGTGGTGAATTGAGGGCATCGTCAATAGCCTGCTTCACACGTCCCTCGCCCTCGCCGTAGCCCGTGGACATGATAGCCACGCCGCCGTCCTTGAGGACTGTCTTTACATCGTTGAAGTCAAGGTTGATGAGTCCGTGCACAGTGATAATTTCCGCTATGCTCTTCGCTGCCACGCTGAGCGTATCGTCAGCCTTGGCGAAGGCCTCCTTCATGGAGAGGTCTCCGTAGATCTGGCGCAGGCGTTCGTTATTGATAACGAGCAGCGCATCCACATTCTCTGACATTCTCTCCACACCGTCAAGAGCCTGGTTGATTTTCTTCTTTCCCTCGAAACGGAACGGGATAGTGACGATACCCACAGTCAGTATGCCCATGCTCTTTGACTCGCGGGCTATTACTGGCGCGGCACCAGTACCAGTACCACCGCCCATTCCTGCTGTGATAAACGCCATCTTGGTGCCGTCATTCAGCATACGGCGTACGTCTTCTATGCTCTCTTCGGCTGCCGCACGTGCCTTCTCCGGGCGGTTTCCTGCACCGAGGCCCTCGGAACCCAGCTGTAGATGAACAGGAACGGGAGAGTCGTCAAGAGCCTGCTTGTCGGTATTGCAGAGTACAAAGGACACGTCGTGTATGCCCTCACGGTACATGTGGTTAACGGCGTTGCCGCCACCGCCACCTACACCGATTACTTTTATTATGCTTTTTTCCTTTACAGGTGGCTCGAATACTTCGAGTATGTTATTATTGTCTTCCATCGTTGTATCTGTTTAGTAAGTCTTGTTACTGTACTTTCTCTTCTTGTCCGCCTACTCTTCCGGTGCGGTGATTGACGATAGCCACTTGGTGAACTTTGCTCCCCATCCTGGCTTCTGCGCCTTGCGCCTTGCCTCTTCTTCTTCACGCGCCTTGCGTTCTGCCTCTTCCTGAGCCTTACGCTGAGCCTCTTCCTGAGCCTTGCGCTCCGCTTCCTTCTCGGCAGCTCCCTGTACTACGCCCTGCGGGAGACTGTTAGGGTCACGATAGCTTACGCTCTCCGCCGCCTTCTCCTGCTGGCTGGCGGTCTGCTCCTGATCGAAAATGTCTGGATGGCGCGTCTCTTCTGGTGCGAGATAACAGTTCTGGTCGCCCTTGGCGAGAAGGGCGAGAAGGGTGTTCATAGTGCCATCATGGGCATTTATCTCGGGATTGGTGGAGTTGATGGTGTATGTCACGAACTGAGCATGGCGCACCTTGTTAGCGGTAGTGTGGCGACGGAAAGCCTCCTCCATGTTCTTCATGTTCGCGGCACCGCCTGTTATAACCACGCCACCGAGTATCTTGTCAGCGAAGTCAACAGGTATCTGGTTCCATACATTGGCGATAATCTCGTAGACACGACCCTCCACGATGTCAATAAAGTGCGAACTCTCTATCTTGCGGTCTGCATCTATGTCATACTTCAGCGATGAATCGACATCCTCGGAAGCTGTGTATGCAGAGGCATACTTCAGCTTCAGCTTTTCGGCATCAGCCTCATCGAGCTGCAATGTGGTGGCGAGGTCGCTGGTGATGTTGTTGCCACCAAGCGGTATCACGGCGATATGGCGCACTATGTCCTTATAGTACACCATGACAGTGGTGGTGTCCGCTCCCATGTCCACGAGCACACAGCCGCTGCGTTTCTCAACCGGAGTAAGCACGGCATCAGCAAGTGCGAACGGTGCAAGGTATATCTCGGCAAGCTTCACACCTGCCTTATCAAAGCTGGCATTGAGGTTCTGGTAGTGACGCTTGCTCTGAAGGATGTTGAGGAAGTTGCCCTCAAGACGTGAACAGAGCACTCCTACTGGGTCTTTCTGCAAGAGAGCGTCAGCACGATACTCCTGCACCTCCACATCGAGTATCTCCATTCCCTGGTAGTCCATGGCACGGTTCTGGTCCATCATCTCCACCACGAGCTGCTGCTTTACAGGTATGGAGTCATGAATCTCCTTGATGATGGTGTTGCGCTCGGAATGGATAGAACGACCGCCTACACCTACATACACGTGCTTTATGCCCGCCTTGAGCTGCGTGCGCAGACGCTGTATGATGCTGGTGATACACTGTATGGTCTTGTCTATATTGTGAACTACACCATTTCTGATACATTGCTTAGCGTCCTCGCTTACCACTGCAAGGACAGCGATGCTGCCATCAGGCTTCTTCAAGCCTGCAATGCCTCTGATTTTTGTTGAGCCGAGTTCTATGGCTACGACGAAATTCTTTGCTGACATATTCTTATCTTCTCTTTTCTTTGTTCTTGTTTCTTGTTATGTTTATACGGCATCGCGCCTGCGACACACTATCTGGTTACTGTATTCAAGGTTTATGTAGTCATACTTGCGCCATCCCGCATACTTCAATCCCTCACGATAGAAGATTTCAAGACGGTGCATCTGGTGCTCTACATATTCGGCGATGGCATCCTCACGCTCCTTCTCGTCGGCAAGGGAAGGCAGTGCGCCGATGTTTATTATATGGTCACCAACACGCGGTACAAGCTCCACCGTCTTGTCGGGCAACACGTTTATCTGCTCTATCTGGTTGCGCCAGAGGTCACTGGACATCAGCTGGCGCGCGAGACTGCATACGTAGTGACAGGCGTAATACCGCGAGATGCTGCCCGTGGCGATTATCATATCACTGGTATACTGCGAGTTGGGCATGATGCCACCGTTGTCGTCTATGTAGTAATCCTCGCCTGTCATGCTCTTGACACGCACTATCGGTGTGCGCTGCGTGATGGTGATGCAGACGTGATTGTCCTCAGTGGCATAGCACTGGGCTGTCTTCACGAACGGCATGTCGCGCAACGCCTGCTCTATCCTGCGCGGCTTTATCTCATCCATGTTCTGCGATATGGGATAAAGCTGGCAGCGCTGGAGGAGGGTCTTTACCTCCTCGCTGTTGAGAAAACCGTTGACATTCTCATCGGCTATGTTGATTTCCACCCTTGTACACACGTTTCCCGTCCTCACGGGCTTGTTCCATGAGGTGACTGCCATGACGAGGTATACGGCGATAACAACGTCAAACGTGACGAGGAAGGTCTTCTTCCAGTTAATGTTTAGCTTCAATTATCTTTGCTATTTCAGGTACATAATTATCCAGGTCGCCAGCACCGAGGATGACAAGAACATCAAAGTCGCGACTCTTAACGAGGTCAAGGACGTCTTCCTTGTGTATCATGCTCTTCTCCACGCCAGGCTTCAGCCTGTCATATATCAGCTGTGACGTGACACCTGGTATAGGTTGCTCTCGTGCCGGATAGATATCGCAGAGTATTACCTCGTCAAGCTGCGAGAGGGCATCGGCAAAGTCGGCATAGAAGTCACGCGTCCTGGTGTAGAGATGCGGCTGGAAGATGGCGGTAATGTGACGGTCATGGTAGACCTCACGCATGCTCTTGGCACTCTGGTATATCTCCTTCGGATGGTGAGCGTAATCAGACAGCACCACATGGCGGTCATTTCGTAAAGCGAAGTCGAAGCGGCGGTCCACTCCCTTGTAAGTCTGCATTCCGTAACGCAGCTCCTCCGCTGTGCAACCGTTAAGCTGTGCCATAGCCATGGCGCCCACACCATTGTCTATATTGATAGGGACGGGCTGTCCGAGACTGATATTCCTAACGTTCTCTATGGGCGATACGAAATCGAATGTTATCTCTCCACGTTCTATCTTGATGTTCTCGGCATGGAAATCGCCATCGTTCGTGCCGTAAGTGTATGTGCGCACTCCCTCTGGCACGTCAGGTTTCATCTCTAATCCTGTATGGATGATAAGCGCACCGCCTGGCTGTATGAGCGTGGTGTAATGGCGGAAGGATTCAAGGTACGCCTCCTTGGTGCCGTAGATGTCAAGATGGTCGGGGTCGGTTGACGTGATAACGCTCATCCAAGGGCGCAGCCAATGGAAGGAACGGTCAAACTCGTCCGCTTCGATTACTACGTAGTCAGAGTCATCAGAGAGTATGTAGTTGGTGCCATAGTTCTTTGATATGCCTCCGAGGAAGGCGTTGCAGTCGAGCGATGACTGGTGCATGATATGGGCGCACATGGTGGATGTAGTGGTTTTGCCATGTGTTCCCGCCACGCACAGTCCCTTATGAGACTGCGTCAGCATTCCGAGCACCTGCGCCCGCTTCTTGATGTCAAAGCCACCGTTGCGGAAGAACTGCAGTTCCTGGTGTTCCTGTGGGATTGCAGGGGTGTATACCACGAGACATTCCTTAGGGTCGCGGCACGCTACCGGTATGAGGTCAACGTTCTCTTCATAATGTATGAGCATGCCTTCAGCCTCAAGCTGTCTGGTGAGTTTGGACGGTGTCTTGTCATAACCGGCTACTACCATGCCCTGATGTATGAAATAACGGGCTATGGCACTCATGCCTATGCCTCCCGCTCCTACGAAATATACTGCTTTCATTGTTATATCTTGTTTTATGTTCTCCTTGTTTTTGTTCGGTGGGGGTAACGTTTTTGTTCGGTGGGTGTAACGTTTTTGTTCGGTGGGTGTAACGTTATCGTTATGCCGGCATGCCGCATCTTGCACGCCACTGCCGTTTTCTACCAGCGGCTGTCGATATTTTCTATTCGTTGAATCCTGCCAGTTTCAGCACCTCTTTTGCAATAATGTCAGCGGAATCATGGAGTGCCAGCTTGCTGACCTCCAGTTCGAGGGACGTTATAGCCGAGGGGTCTGAGACAAGAGCTATTGCTTCCTCCACGAGTGTCTTGCCTGCAGCGGCATCGGGTACGAACACTGCCGCATTGCGGTCAGACAGCGCACGGGCGTTCTTTGTCTGGTGGTCCTCCGCCACATTAGGTGAAGGAACGAGGATGGCGGCCTTGCCTAACAGACATAGTTCGCTGATACTGGAGGCTCCTGCACGACTGATGACGATGTCGGCAGCCTTGTATGCCGTCGCCATGTCAGAGATGAACGCCTGCGGACGTACCATGACCGCTCCAGCTTCCTTAGCCTTTCGCTCACATTCCTCAGCGTAGTACTTGCCCGTCTGCCATATCACCTGTATCTTTTTTTCTTCAAATCGGGAGATGCCGTTGGCTATTGCATCGTTGATGGTGCGCGCTCCGAGCGAGCCACCGATAACGAGTATCGTAGGCAGATCTTTGCTAAGTCCGAGCGCTTCGCACGCCGACGCCTTGGTACATGTATTGTCAAGCAGAGACTGGCGCACGGGGTTGCCCGTCTTTATAATGTTCGCAGCAGGGAAGAAACGCTCCATTCCGTCATACGCAACACATATCTTGGCTGCTTTCTTGGCGAGAGAGCGGTTTGTCACACCTGCATACGAGTTCTGTTCCTGTATCAAGCACGGTATGCCGAGCGAGGCGGCAGCATTCAATGTCGGCGCGGAAGCGTAACCACCTACACCTACCGCCACCTGCGGACGGAACTCCTTGATGATGCTTTTCACCATGCTCTTGCTCTTAAGGAAGTCTATCATCACGCCAATGTTCTTGAGACTCCACAGCGGCCGTATGAGTCCGCGCACCGGCAGGCCCTTTATCTCATAGCCAGCCTCTGGCACTCGTGTCATCTCCATTCTGCCCTGGGCACCTACGAAGAGTATCTTCGCCTCGGGATGCCTGGCTTTTATCGCATTGGCTATGCTGACAGCAGGAAAGATATGGCCTCCCGTGCCGCCGCCACTGATGATTACTCGTGGTTCTTCCATATTGTATTTCTTTTACAGGTTATTGTTGTGTGTACGGGAATCCATGGGCTTTCATAGCATCTTGCCCCCCGTTTTCCATTATCTTCTGTCTTTGTTTTCCATGCGGCAGCCATGCTTACGGCATTAGAAGTCGATGCCTACACGCATCTTCTACGCATTCACCGCGTCGCCTTTCGTCCTTCCTGGTTCTCCCTTCCTCTTCGCAGTACGGCTGACACTGAGTATTACTCCGATGTAAATACAGTTGATAATGCTCGACGTACCGCCCTTGCTTATCAGCGGAAGGGGCTGTCCTGTGACGGGAGCAAGCCCCACCGCCACCATCATGTTAAACAAAGCCTGGATGACTATCATCATGGCAAGTCCCATAGCAAGGTATGCAGGGAATGAATTTTCACACTGTCGTGCGATGTACCCCGTGCGGAAGAGCAGCGAGATGTACAGCAATGCCACGAAAGCTGCGCCCAGCCAGCCGAACTCTTCGAAGATGATGGCATAGATAAAGTCTGAGAATGCGAGTGGCAGGAAGTCTCTCTGCACGGAGTTTCCTGGCCCTACGCCGAAGAAGTTGCATGAAGCTATGGCAATGTTAGCATGTCCCACCTGTCCGTCCTTGTCAAGGTCGAAGCTGTCGGCAGGTACGTCTTCTTTTGCGAAATGGTCAGTGATACGTCCTTTCCACAGGTCCAGACGGTGCAGCAGTCCACCTCTTTTCGGTGTCTTCGCCTCCTCTTTGGTATCCTTTCCTACGACGACCTCGGTATACTGTCGGTTCTGTGCCGCAGCGTCACTTGCCAACTGGTCGTTAGACTTGCCCATAGTGAAGACGAGGGTGACAGCCACTACCGCCACAAGTACCACGCCACTCATGAGGTATCCTATCTGCCTCATTGGCACACGCCCTATAATCATCATCACCACCACTACTACTCCCATCAGTGCTGCGGTGGAGAAGTTCTCTGGAAATACCAGTATTATGAGCGGTCCTGCCGTGATACAGACGTATTTAAAGGCCTTCGGTCCTGCTCCTTGCGGTGTCTGCAACTGGCTGAGGATATGTGCTACGGCGAGCACCATGGTGCCTTTTGCCACCTCTGAGGGCTGCAGCGGTATGCCGAAAATCACGAGCCACCGCGCTGCATCATTAGCCTTCGTACCTATAACATACACCAACACGAGGATGAGAACGGAGAAAGGCACCATGATTGGTGTCATGATCTTGAAGTAACGGCACGGTACGTTGAGCACAAACACCATGGCAACGACTCCGCATCCGAGCAGGAACGTATGGTAAGCCGCCGCATACCAGTAGTTGCCCGACTTGTATCCCAGGATGGATGATGATGAATACACCTCCGTAACGCTGATTATACACAGCAGGAAGAATATCATCCATATTGTCGTGTCGCCCTTAAATATGTTTTTAAGTTTCTGTACTATGTCCTTTGTCGTCATCTTCTTGTACCTGCAAGTCTGTGTGATACCACACCGATGTTATATTGCTTTATATATCGCTACTTCTCGTTTCTGGCAAGAGCCTTGAACTGCTCTCCTCGATCCTCCATATTCTTGAAGAGGTCGAATGATGCGCAGCATGGCGAGAGGAGCACCACGTCGCCCGGCTTCGCCAATGAGCGGCATGCCTCCACGCAGTCCTTCATGCTGTGAGTGTCGGCAATCTCCAGTCCCATATCATCGAATGCGGCGTGCAGCTTGGTGTTGTCAGCTCCGAGATATACTACGGCATGGCATTTCTCCTTTACCAACGGCTTTATCTCATCATAGTCATTGCCTTTGTCTTTGCCACCTACTATGAGCACTACGGGGCGACTCATAGCCTCGAGTGCCACGTGGCACGCATCCACATTGGTGGCTTTGGAGTCGTTAATCCACAGCACTCCATCTGTCTCCACCACCTTTTCCAAACGGTGCTCCACTCCCGGGAAGTCACGAAGGCACTCCGCCAGCACCTCTTCATACTTGTACTGCTGGCCTGCCGTGAGGTCCATCTTCGCCATAGCGGCACGCACCGCGCTGCGGGCTGCCATCATATTGCGCTGGTTATGCTTGCCCGGCAGTGGAAAATCGCTGTTCGGGTCTATCTCGCTATCAGAGAAAGGAGCGAGCGTAGGGTTGCCTGATGCGGCAGGACGTGATGATGGTGTGGGCTTGGGGCGATAGCCGTCAATGCGCTTCTTCAGTTCGTTGTCAATGTATTCATCGTCAGTCCAGTAGACGAAGGTATCCTTCGGAGTCTGGTTTTGGATAATACGCATCTTGGAGTCCACATAGTTCTGCATGGTAAACTCATAGCGGTCCAGATGGTCAGGGGTGATATTCATGAGCACAGAGACATCTGCCCTGAAGTCATACATATTGTCAAGCTGGAAGGAACTGATTTCGAGCACGTACCAGTCGTGGTCCTCCGTTGCCACCTGCAGGGCGTAAGAGCGTCCTATATTGCCCGCCAGTCCTACGTCAACGCCCCACTTCTTCATTATATAATATATAAGAGAGGTGGTGGTAGTCTTACCGTTTGAACCAGTGATACATATCGTCTTGCCCTTGCTGTAGCGCTTGGCAAACTCCAGTTCGGCAAGTATCGGCGTGCCTTTCTTTATCAGTGCCTGTATCATCGGTGCGTTATCTGGTATGCCCGGGCTCTTCACCACTTCGGAAGCGCTGAGAATCTCCTCCTCTGTATGATGACCTTCCTCCCATCTGATGCCGTTTTCGTCAAGCTTTTTCTTGTATTTCGGCTTGATGGTGCCCATATCAGACACAAAGACTTCATAGCCTTGCTTCTTTGCAAGGATAGCTGTTCCTACGCCGCTCTCTCCGGCTCCGAGTATCACTAACTTCTCCATAAGCAGGATTTTTTTATTAATCACCCTCCCAGCAGACAGTAGCCCTCCCTTTCGGTGCTTCCTTTCTGCCGCAGGATCTGTTGTTATCTTATTTTAAGTGTTACGATGGCGAGTGCCGCAAGCAATACGGTCACTATCCAGAATCGTGTTGTTATCTTTGACTCCAGCCAGCATCCTCGCGGCCAGTTGAAGAGTATCTTCACGTCATCGGCAATCTGTCCGGGCTTGATGCGGAAGGCATCATGGATTGGTGCACGCTTGAAGAAACGTAGCTTCTTTCCCTTTCTGTTGCCATACTTCGCCACCTGCACCTGCAGCATCACCGAGATGCTCTCCATGAAGAAGATGAAACAGAGCAGAGGGATGAGCAGTTCCTTATGGATAATGATGGCAGTGACGGCTATTATGCCACCAATTGCGAGCGAACCGGTATCGCCCATGAATATCTGCGCAGGGTAGGCGTTATACCAAAGGAAACCTATCAGCGCTCCAGCGAACGCACAGAGGAAGATAACGAGTTCCTCTGACTGCGGGATATACATGATATTGAAGTATGCCGCATAGCCTATATGACTCGAGACGTAAGCCAGTATGCCTAACGCCACGCATATAATGGCGGAGTTTCCGGCACACATGCCGTCCATTCCATCATTGAGGTTGGAGCCGTTGCTTACTGCCATTACCACGAAGGTGGTGAGAATGACGAAGAATATCCATCCTGCCGCGCTACGGTGCTCGCCCATCCATCCGAAGAGTGTGTCGGTATAGTTGAGGTTATTGTTCTTTACGAACGGTATGGTAGTGGTGGTTGACTTTACCGGTGCGCTTTTGTGCATCACCACTTCCTGTCCCTGCTGCTTCACAGCAACGTTCTCTCTTATCACCACGTCTGGACTGAGCCATAGCGTGAGTCCTACTACGAGTCCGAGAACCGCCTGTCCTATCAGCTTATATATAGGGCGCAGACCGTCCTTGGAGACTTTCATCTTGATGTAATCGTCAGCGAATCCTATCAGTCCTAACCATACGGTGGACACCAGCATCAGCAGCATATAGATGTTGCGGAGCCTTCCGAAGAGGAGACACGGCACGATAGTGGCCACTATTATGATGACACCTCCCATGGTAGGCACGCCTTTTTTCTCTACTCCATACGGGTCCACGCTGCGGTCGCGCTGCGCTTCAAGACCGCCATGACGGCGCATCCACTTGATGAAGAACTCTCCAAACCATATTGATATGACAAGGGAGAGGATTAGTGCCAGCAGCGAACGGAAGGAGATGTAGCTCCACATGCCCGATCCTGGGATGTCCCACTGCTCGAAAAATCTGAAAAGATAGTATAACATCTGTTTCTGTTTGTATGGTTGTTTGTTTGCCTTTGTCTGACTGCCGGCATGCCTTTATCTGATGGGCGATTTGCCTTTGCATGACGGGCGGTTTACCTTTTTCTACTCTATACCGAACGCCTTGCGCAGTTCCTCTTTGTCATCGAAGTGGTGCTTCACGCCTTTCACGTCCTGATAGTCCTCATGTCCTTTTCCAGCCACGAGTATCACGTCTCCCTTCTGCGCCAGCATGCAGGCAGTTTTGATGGCTTCGCGGCGGTCAACGATAGAGATTACCTTCTTCATCTGCTGTGCATTAAGTCCTGCGAGCATATCATTGATAATATCCTGCGGTTCCTCGAAGCGTGGGTTATCACTGGTAATAACCACCTTGTCGCTCTGCTTCACTGCCTCCTGTGCCATCAGCGGTCGTTTGCCTTTGTCGCGATTGCCGCCTGCTCCACAAACGGTTATGACGTGTCCCTTGCCGTTCAGCACTTCATGTATCGCACTCAGCACGTTCTCCAGGGCGTCAGGAGTGTGCGCATAATCCACTATTGCGGTGTATCCCTCGGGTGAATGTATCGGCTCCAGTCGTCCAGAGACGCTTTTCAGCGTGCTCATCACTACGAGTATGTCGTCTGGTTCCTTGCCGAGCATGCGTGCAGCGCCATACACGGCGAGCAGGTTGCTGACATTAAACTTGCCTATGAACTGCACTCCCACCTCGTGATTGTCTATGTCGAGATACATTCCCTCGAAGTGGCACTCTATGATATGCGCCACGTAGTCAGCCATGGAGCGTGTGGAATATGTCTTCACGGTGGCCTTGGTGTTCTGCACCATCACCATGCCGTTCTTGTCATCAGCGTTTGTTATGGCAAAGGCGGTCTTCGGCAAGCCATCGAAAAAGGCTTTCTTCGCATCGCGGTAGTTCTCGAAAGTCTTGTGATAGTCGAGGTGGTCACGGGTAAGATTGGTAAAGATGCCTCCTACGAATTTCAGTCCTCCGATACGCTTCTGGGCTATGGCGTGGCTTGAACATTCCATGAAAGCATATTCGCAGCCGTGGTCTACCATGCGTGCCAGGAGCTGGTTCAGCTCTATCGGGTCAGGGGTAGTATGGGTTGATGGCACTGCCTCGTCCTCTATGTAGTTGCATACGGTGGAGAGGAGTCCACACTTATGCCCCATCTTGCGGAACATATTATATAATAATGTGGCGATAGTGGTCTTGCCGTTGGTGCCAGTCACGCCCACGAGGCGCAGCTTCGATGTAGGATTGCCGTAGAAAGTGGTGGCAACGGGTCCCACGCACTCCTCGCAGTCGCTCACCTTCACGAATGTCACTCCCTCTTTCTTCTCGTTAGGAATCTCCTCGCAGAGCACTGCTGCGGCTCCGAGTTCCATGGCTTTCGGGATGAACTTGTGTCCGTCCACCTGCGTTCCGCGCATTGCCACGAAGATGTTTCCTGGCTCTATCTTGCGCGAATCTATTTCTATACCTGTTATATCGACGTCCATCTCTCCGTCTACCTGCAGCGGAGTGATGCCTGAAATAAGTTCTGAGAGTTTCATTGCCTTTATTTTTTTATAGGGTTTGTGTATGCTATAATGTCCGCCGGCGTCTCTCTGTGCTATTGCAGCAGCAGCGTTATCTTCTCGCCCTTGCGTATGTTCGTCCCCGGTGCCTTGCTCTGCTGGCGTACTTTTCCCCGTCCTTCGAGCAGTACTTTCGCTCCTCTGCTCTCGATGAGGAATACGGCATCGCGCGCTCCCATGCCCGTTACATCAGGCATTACTCTTGTTGACGTCATGCCTTTCTTATGCAGTACGGTCACGTTTCCGCGCTCCTCGGTGGTACCCCACACTGGTTTCCCCTCCTTGACGGTGCCTTTCCATCCGCCCTCGCAGGCAAATCCGAGGCGCGACATCACGAAGTCGGCAGAGAGCATGTTGCCGTTCTTCACGTCAGGTATGGCTTTGTAGAGGGAGTCCTTGGCTGCCTTCACGTCATACTTGATATTCTTTGCCATGATGCCCTCCGCAATATCGTGGAACACCTGTCCGCTCATGAGTCCGCCGGATGCTGGCAGTCCCGCCTTGTGTATGCAGACAATGCAGGTGTAGCGCGGTGCTTCTGAGGGGAAATATCCGCAGAAGGAGAGCAGATAGTTCACGGTACCGTTCTTGTATCCACCGTTGCTGGCCTTCTGCGCCGTACCTGTCTTGCCTGATACGGCGAATGACTTTGAGCCCGCCGTCTTACCGAGGCCGATGCTAACCACCTGCCTGAGGATTGTCTGTATCTTGCCGAGGGTCTCCTTCTTGCATATCTGCTTCTTGATAACCTCTACGGGGAATTCCTTGAGTGTCTCACCGTTTTTCTCTATTCTGGTAACGAATCGCGGTCTTACCATCACTCCTCCGTTGGCTATGGCGTTGTAGAATGTGACGACGGAGATTGGCGGCACCTGCGTCTCATAGCCTATGCTCATCCACGGCAGTGCGGTATTGCTCCAGTTCAGCCACTGCCCGTGGCTGTTCTTCTTTGGCATTCGGATTCTCGGTGCGCTGTACTCAGGGAATGGCAGATGCAGGTTTTCGCCTATCCCCACCCTACGGAGTCCCTCTACGAACTTCTCTGGGTTGTTATGATAGTGTCTGTCTATCAGTGCGCTGACGCCGATGTTGGAACTAACCTGCAGCACTCGCGGTACGGACAGCATTCCGTAGCCGCCACGGTGCCAGTTATGGTCACGCATGGACGCGCCATACATCTTCATGATGCCGCATCCTGTGTCTATATGGTCTGTGGTGTCTATCACTCCATCGTCTATCCCCACCATGAAACTGGCGGTCTTGAACACGGAGCCTGGTTCGAGAAGGTCGGCTATGGCGTGGTTTCTCTTCTCCACGTATGCGCCTGTCGAGTCGCGGTCCACGTTGACCATAGCCTTTATGTCGCCCGTGGCAACCTCCATGACTATTGCCACTCCCGTATATCCTCCCACCGCCTTCAGCTCCTTTATCAGCGAGCGTTCTGCCAGATCCTGTATGCCTACGTCAATAGTAGTGACGATATCCTCACCGTCCACGGCAGCGGAGTCGAGCATGTCTACCCACGTATTGAGCACCTTGCGGCGGTGCTTGTAGCCTGGACGTCCACGGAGTATGGAGTCATACGCCACCTCCAGTCCGGAGTATGCCTTGCCACTCTCCTTGTATGTGGAGCCTATCACGCAGGCTCCGAGTCCGCCATACGGTGTGTTTCGCACCATATACTTCTGGGCTGTGAATCCTCCCACGCCTGGCTTTAGGCGGAAGATGGGCAGCTTCTTCACTTTTTGGTACGTGGTGTATGACACTCGTCTGTCATATACTGGCCAGTAGCGGCTGTGCTTATTGTATCCTTCCTTCAGATGTTCCAGGAAGTCGGCAGCACTTTTGTCGGGAAATATCAGATGGAGGCTGTCGCAGAGTGCTTTGAGCACCTTGGTGTCGCGCCCTTGGGAGTCATGCCACAGTGTGTCGGCCTTGCTTTCCTGCAATGCCACGAAGTCCATGTGCATGCGGTACTCGGGCAGGTTGCACGCCAGCTGCTGCATATTGTCGCTGAGGATGCTGCCGCGAACGGGGTCCACGGTGATGCTGTCGAACTTCACGCGCGCTGCCACTTCCTTCCAGTACTCTCTCTCTACCGTCATGGTATAGAGTCCTTTTCCGAGCACGCAGAAGGCTATCACGGTCAGCAAGCCTGAGAGTACGGTATAGCGAAGCATTGATTTATCATTATCAAATCTGCTCATGTCCTTTCTCTATTCGTCCTTTTCTTTCTCGGGTGGTGCTGCTTGACCAGCACCGTTTAACATTATGCCTGGGCGGGGATGCGCTGTCATGTCGCGGCATCCGCAGTACGTCCCGCGGCAATGGTTTTCTCCTACTCGTCCACTCTGATGAGATACGGTGGCTCGTTAGGTATGGTCAGTGTGGAGTCGCCATACGAACCAAGCAGATTCATGATGTTACTCTCACGGCTTTTCTCTGTCAGTATGCTGGTGCAGACGGTCGCCTTGTAGCGTGCCTCCACCATTCTGCGCTCTATCTTGTCTATCTCTACCATTCGTTTCTGGCAGACATAGCGGTTGTTTATATATATAATAAGGAACGCGCATATAAGGCATACCAGTCCTATCTGCTTACGGAAGGCGCGGGCTATCATCACGCCGCCCAGCGTCTTGGGCAGTGAGAAGGGCGAGGAGGTATCTTGTTCTTCCTTCGCCTCGCGACGTATCACGTCTTCGATGGTCTTATTGCCTAACACACTGCTACCTATGCGCCTCTTTCCTTTCTTGGCTCGTGGGGCGGCTTTCCCGTCCTCCTGCGCATCCGCTACCATATCTTCGGGTGCTGTCTCCTGACTCTCCCCTGTGGTATCAGCATCGGGCTGCGCTTCAGCGGCTGTCGGCTGGACGTCGTTTCCGTCGCCCTGCGGCTGCTGTTCCTTTCCCTCCTTGTCTTTTTCTATCTCGTCCATTGTCGGTATTTAGGCTATTTGGTTTCTCTTTAACAGAGTGTTTCTGATTGCTTGCTTATTCCTCGTGCGGCAGTCTCTCCGCCACTCTCAGTTTTGCGCTCCTCGACCTCGGATTAGCGTTCTGCTCTTCTGCACCGGGAACTATGACCTTGTTGTTCACCAGTCGGAACGGTGTCTCCACGCGTCCGAAGAAATCCGTGTTACGTTTCCCCTCGGCATTGCCAGTCTTCATCACGTTCTTCACTATGCGGTCCTCAAGGCTGTGGTATGTTATGACGCTCAGTCTGCCGCCCTCGCCCAGTACTTCTGTGGCGGCGGTGAGCATTTCTTTCAGTGCGTCCATCTCATGGTTCACCTCTATGCGCAGGGCTTGGAAGAGGCGCGCCATATCTTTCTTCTCTCGCTCTCTCTTGAAGAACGGCTCCATAACCTGCAGGAAGTCCTGCGTGGTCTTCACTTCCTTTTCCTGTCGCGCCTTGACTATAGCGGCAGCAATCTTGCGTGCCTGCTTCAGCTCACCGTAGAGGTAGAACACATCTGCCAGCCTTGCCTCGTCATACGTATTGACCACCTCTGCCGCCGTCATGCCAGCGCGGGTATTCATGCGCATGTCCAGAGGGGCATCGAAACGGAAGGAGAAACCTCTTGTCTCGTCATCAAAGTGATGGCTGGACACTCCGAGGTCGGCAAGTATGCCGTCCACATGGTCCACTCCATAATAGCGCATCCAGTTCTTGAGGTATCTGAAGTTGCTTCTGACGAAGGTGAAGACGCCCTTTTCCTGCGCTTCGGCAAGGACTGCGCTCTTCTCCACGTTGGCCTCGGCATCGGCATCCTGATCAAAGGAGTAGAGGTGCCCCTCGCCCTCCATGCGCCTTGCTATCTCACTGCTGTGACCGCCACCACCAAAGGTGACGTCTACATATATGCCGCCAGGCTTTATGTCCATGCCGCTGACGCTCTCGTCCAGCAATACTGGTATGTGGTATGTCTGCTGTTCCATCATCTTTAGTTCATATCGTTCATCAGTTCCTCAAGTGCGCTGCCGAAGGTCTCGGCATCTACGAAAGGTTCCTCCTCGGCTTTCACCGCCCATATCTCTATTGTGTCGCCAACGCCGATGAAGCGCACCGCCTGTTCTATGCCTGCCATCTCCTTGAAACGCTTCGATATCAGAATGCGACCACTGGCATCGAGGGTGATAAGCTCCACATCGCTTACAAACTGGCGGAATATCTGCTGCTGCACCCTGTTCCAGCGGTTCAGTCTGGCGCGCATGCCGTCCATCAGTTCGTTCCACACGCTCTCGGGATAGAGCACGAGGCATTCTTCATGCACATCCTTACGCATCACGAGCTGCCCCACACCCTCCCCCTGCAGCTCCTT
>SAMEA104315434__coassemble_249_pt1 | contig 33124 bp, 32 predicted proteins | sample SAMEA104315434__metabat2_high_PE_014 | metagenome-assembled genome bin SAMEA104315434 (sample SAMEA104315434) | gut metagenome | biome: Monkey gut; feature: monkey-associated habitat; material: faeces | place: China | collected 2013
ACTAATACGATATTAATAATGGTCGGATGGTCCGACTTTTTAGAGTAGAATCAATTTTTATAAACATACCTTAAAACGAAGTCTGCCTGACCGCAATGCGACCAGGCAGACTTCATTATTCTGTTGTATCGGTATGTTATTTCTTCATGACGGTAATCCCGTGTTCCTGTCTTTACTTCTTGCCGAGGGTCTTCAAGCCCTGCTGCAGCTTGTCGTTTGACATCGGGATATATCCGGCAGCGGCATTGAGCTTTTGGCCATCGGAGAGGATATATTTTAGGAACGCCACCACAAGCGGGTCGTCAGGCACTCCGTTAGACACGAGGTAGAGGTCGCGTGCTGGTGGCGAAGGATACTTGCCGTCGGCTATTGCCTTGGCGAGCGTTCCCTTGTCACCGTAGAAGTCCTCTTCGGGGTCTATCTTTCCGTTGCCGTTCACGTCTATCGGCAGTATGCGTATGCCCTTCAGTGGTTTTTGTGTGTTGTTGTCATAAGCATAGCCTATGTTGTTCAGACCGATGGCAACGGGATTGCTTGTCACTGCCGTCGCCACGCCAGGGTCACCGTTCACGCCCTCGCCCTTGAGGTCTTCCTGATGCTTGCCGAACCATGCCGCCCATGTCTCGGCAGCACCGCAGGCGTCAGAGCGGGTGAAGACGGCTATCGGCGTCGTGTCGCTTGTTCCGAGGAGCTGTCCCCATGTCTTCAGCGTGCCGTCAATCCAGATGGCTTTAGCCTGCTGCTGCGTGATGCCGTGCTTTACCAGTTCGGCGTAGTGCGGGTTCTTCTCGTTGATGGTGGGTGCTACGGCATCCTTTGCTACTGCGAATGCCACTGCGCCTTTCGCCACCTCTTCGGGTTTCACCTCACGTGACACCATGCCTAACTCCACCTGATTGGAGAGTGCGTCGGTCATGCCCTTGCCGGCACCGCCGCCGTCTATCTCTATCTTCACGTCAGGATGCAGTTTCTGGAACTCCTCCGCCCACTTGACTGCGAGGGGATAGAGGGCGAACGCTCCTGAGAGGGAGATGCGTCCTGAGAGTTCTTCACCGTCGGCAGAGCCCTTGCTCTTCTTTTTGCCGCATGAACTGAATGTCAGTCCTGCTGCTACTACTGCTATTGCTGTGATTGCTGATATAATGTTCTTGCTCATATTTGTTGTTTGGTTGTTTAGTTGATTAGTTGTTTAGTTGATTGGAGACGAGTTAGTAATAACTAATAACGAATAACTCTTCACTATTAAGTGTGTTGTGTTGTTGTCTTTGTGTTTGTGTTAAAGCCAGCTTTAGGAAATTGTTTATTCTATCGTTTGTTTTCTGATGCAAAGGTACTGCCTTTTCCTAACGTACCCAATAGCCGCTGTATGGTAAACGTATCACATAGGTTAGTTATTTGGTGGTTTGGTTGTTTGGTGGTTTAGTTGTTTGGTTATGTGGTTGTAGGTCTTTTGTATTGGACTGCGGGGACAGACCACCTAACCTAAAACCATAAAAAAAATGCATAACCGCTCCGCCCACAGGCTTTGCGATTATGCACTTGTGCTTTATTATTTACCCTCTATTCCACTTCAATATGTCTTCTATCTGCTTTTCTGTAAGTGAGGACACCTCACTTTTGTCATAAATATAGTGCAGACCTATCTCTGTCTCTTCCTCTGACAGTATCAGGTTCAGCGTTATGACTCTCGCCCCATGACTTTTTCCCCTTCCCTTTGATCCTATTGACATTCTCACCTTGCGCACTCCATCTCCTAAATCCACTCCCACCGAGGCAGGATTTGCAAGATATTCCTCTTTAAATCGTTCAAGGTCTTTCTTCAAGGAAGGGTACTTTTTATATAGCCGCTTGAACTCACGGGCAAACTCTGGGTATACTGAGAAACTATACTTCATTGAGGAACTCTTCTAATGCTAACCCTTTTATTTTTCCATTCTTTGCCGCCTTAATCTGCGTTGATACAGCAGGTATGTCATTCAGTATATCCTGTTCGCTCTTTGCGATGGATAATCCCGACTGCTGTTCCATCTTCTGTTTGGTCAGCCGCTTGAGCGCACGCAACGCCTTCTCCATATAGCTGCTGTCATCAGCTATATAACTAAGGCACTGGAATATCTGTGCGTTTATCGTTTGTGATTTGTCCATAAGTCTTTCTCCTTTTTCCGACAAAGTTACGTTATTTTACTCTAATTTCCAAACTTTTCAGTTATTATGGTGATATTCCATACAAAAAAAATGCATAACCGCTCCGCCCACAGGCTTTGCGATTATGCACTTGTGCATTATGAATTATGAACTAAACTGATTTACTTCTTTCTTATCAACACTGTCCAGTGGCCTTCCGCCTCCTGCTTCTGCGAGATTACCTCGTGACCCTCCAGCTTCACGGAGCCTGGAACGTTCTCTATAGGCTTGCCGTCGTCAAGAAGTATCTCCAGTATGTCGCCAGACTGCAGGGTGGCGAGCTCCAGCTTGGTTCTCACGAAGTTCATCGGGCAGAGCACTCCGCGCAAGTCCTTGCTGCGTGTAGGCTTCACAGCACTGTCAGCTGACTGTGGTTCTGCCTTGGCAGCTGGTGCAGGCTCTTCCTTCTTCTCCTCTGCTGATGGCTTAGCTGCCTCCGCCTTTGGTGCTTCCGCTGTTGCCTCCGCTGGGCTGTGGAACTGCAGTGAGTCGTCCATGGTCTTGTAGAGTGCTATCACCGCATCGGCGAGTGCCTCGGCCTGGGCTGCGTCATACTTGCCCTCGCTGCCTTCTGCCTTGGCCTGCTCTATGAGCGGGAGGTAAGACTTGGAGATGTAGCCTGCCTCGATGAAATATTCCTTGAAGGCATCGAATACGCCTGCTGCATCCTGTGGGTCGAGACCGCGGGTCACGAGGAGCATGCGTGAGGCATGGAAGATGACAGCGTAGTTGTCTTTGCCGCGAGCATCGTTGATGCTGTCGTTGTCCACGGTTATCATGTCGAAGAGTCCGGCGGAGCACTCTGGTTTGCCGCGCTGCGTAACCTTGAAGACTTCCTCGCTGCCCCAGTCGAAGTAAGGATTCTTGTCGTCCTCGAAGAGTGGTATGTCTGTGTAACGACGTGCTATAGCTTCGGCATCCGCCTTGCCTGCCTCGCTGCGCAGCCATGCTCCGAACGAGAGCTTGCTGCCGAGGGTGGCTGCTATGCCTGTCACGTCGATGAAACGCTTCACGAGGTCTACCACGAAGCGTGGCACATTGTATGCCGCTATCGTGCCTACGCTCTCTGCGAGCTTAGGCTCGTTAACGTAGTCGGCACCTACATATATCTGGTATGCTGGGTAGGCATGGTCCGTATGGAGCACCTTGCCCACGAAGCCGAGGTCTGACCACAGAGGCTGGCCGCAGAGGTTAGGGCAGCCCGTCACGTTGATGCGAGCGTCGTCAAGGAGCGAGAGGTCAAGACCGCTCTTGCCGAGTGCCGCGAAGATAGCGTTGGCAAGTCCCTTTGACAGGCAGATGCCCAGTCGGCAGGTGTCGGCACCAGTACAGGTGACGATATTGGAGAGCACCACGGGCTGGTCGAATGCCTCAGCGTCATATTCCTTTGCCAGTGCCTCCACTTCGGCCTTGCGGTTCTCGGGGATGTTGCGCAGACGTATGTTCTGGCGTGTGGTGAAGCGCAGCGTATCGCTACCTATCTCAGATAAAAGGGAGAGGAGTCGGCGCAGGACAGCGAGCTTTTCCTTGTCTTCGAGCCATACGTTGCCCCACTTGAACGGGAGCACGATGGTGGAACCGTTGCTGTCAGCCTTCGGTGTGACATAAGACTCAACGTCGAGCTTATGCGCCGCCTTCAGTTCTTCATCGAAGTATTTGTCGATGAGCTTGAAGGTTTCCTCCTTCCCCAAACGATAGAATATGTAACGAATACGAGCCTTATGCTTGTTCTTTCTGTTTCCGTTGGCGTTGAAGAACTTCTTCATCGCCTTTACCAGAGCGTAGAGGTCATCGACTGGCATGAAGTCCTTGTAGAGCCATCCTACGGTAGGCTTTGAGCCTGCGCCGCCACCGATATAGACCTTGAAGCCTCGCTGACCGTTCTTCACCTCAGCCACGAGTCCGATGTCGTTGATGCCAGCATAGTCCACCACTGACGGGTTGCTGGCAAAGGCTATCTTCATCTTTCGCGGCATGAGGTATGAGTCTGCCTCAGCTACCATCTCTGATGTCAAAGCCATGGCATATGGTGTGGCATCAAACGCCTCATCGGGGTCTATGCCCGAGAACTCGCTGACGATGATGTTGCGTATGGTATTGCCACCTCCGCCCTTGGTGGCGAGACCTGCCTCCTGCAACTGTGTCAAGACATTCTGCACGTTCTTGAGGTCGAGGTTGAGTATCTGCACCTCTGCACGTGTGGTGATATGGAGCAGGTTGGAGCCGTTACTCTCAGCTATGTCTATCACCTTGAGGAGCTGCTGTGGTGTTATCACGCCACCGGTAGCACGGATGCGTGCCATATAGACCTCACTCTTGCGCTGTTCGTATACTCCCATCGGCACACGGAAGGCTTTGAACTCCGTGCCGCTGACGGTGCTGGCGGCATAGCCTTTGGCAAGGTCGCCAAACTTCTTTATGTCTTGTGATAATGTTTCGGGTATTTTGTACATAGTGGTTGTTTAGTGATTTGGTTGTTTAGTTGTTTGGTTGAATGGTTGTTTGGCTATTTGGTTGAATGGGAATATTATTTAGTCATCATACATATAACTAAACAACCATATAACAAAATGACTAAACAACTAAACAACCAAACAACTACTCTACAAATACTTCTCTACGAGTTCGCGCAGCTTGGCGAGGTTCACGGCTCCGCCTACTCTTTCGAGCACCTCTCCGTTCTTGATGAAGAGGATGGTAGGCACGTTGCGTATGTTGAACTTGTCGAGCAGTTCTTCGTTGTTCTCGGCATTGTACTTGCCTATGTTGGCCTTGCCCTCATATTCCTTCTCTATAGTCTCAAAGAGTGGAGAGAGGCGCTGGCATGGTCCACACCATGTAGCCCAAAAGTCAATGACGGTGAGTTTGTCTGGCTGTGCGAGAAGCTCGCTATAGTTGTCGTCTGTTATTTTCATAGTGGTTGTTTGGTTGTTTAGTGGGTTGGTTGTTTGGTTAAGTGGTTGGAGGTCTTTCCCTTTAATGGTTAGATGGTTGTAGGTTATGGGTTGTGGGTCAGTCGGATTGACAGTTCGGGGACAGACCTAAAACCCAAAACCTAAAACCCAAAACCATGAATACGAACCTAAAACCACAAAGCCACGAATTAACTCTTCACGTGCAGTCCGCACTCTTTATGTTCCGGGTCTTCCCACCACCATCTGCCGGCTCTGATGTCCTCGCCCGGCTCTATGGCGCGGGTGCAAGGTTGGCAGCCTATGGAAGGGAAGCCCTTGTCGTGGAGCTTGTTGTATGGCACTCTGTTGTCCTTAATGTACTTCCATACATCCTCTTCCGACCATTTAGCGAGGGGGTTAACCTTGATGAGGTTGTTGTTCTCGTCCCACTCCACCACGTGTATTCCTGTTCGTGTGACCGCCTGTGAGGCACGAAGTCCACAAATCCACACATCAAGGGTGGAGAGGGCGCGGCGCAGCGGCTCCAGCTTGCGACAGTGGCAGCATGCACGGCGCAGCTCTATGCTTTGGTAGAAAGCGTTGATGCCGTGGTCCTTCACGTACTGCTCCACTCCGTCATGGCGGGGGAAGAACACCTCCATGCGCATGTCATACTTATCATTGGTGCGGTCTATGAGCTGGTAGCTCTCTGGGAAGAGGCGTCCGGTGTCAATGGTGAAGACCCTGCCGCCGCCAGCCTTGGCTATCATGTCGGTCAGCACCTGGTCCTCAAGACCGAGGCTGGAGGCGAGAGCCACTCTGTCTCCGTATGTATCGAGGAAGTACTTCACTACCTCCTGCGGTGTGGCGTTCTGAAAACGCTCGTTTAATTGCTCTGCTGTCGTCATAGTGGTGGTTTAGTTGAATGGTGATTTGGTGGTTTAGTTGAATGGTGGTTGGGTGATAAAGTCGTTTTGTTTATTTGATATTACATCAGTAACACGCAAGCAACTAAACCACCAAACAACCAGACAACCAAACTATTCTACTATCATTCCTGCTCCTACGGTCTCGTTAGTGCCTTCGTCGATGAAGATGAGCGAACCCGTAGTGCGGTTGTTGGCATAGAGGTCATACGCCAGCGGTTTGGAAACGCGGAGTGTTATCTTCGCAATGTCGTTCATGTTTATGTTGCTGTCTCCTGCCACATTCTCAAGGGTGTTGATGTTCACCTTGTACTCCACGTCGGTCACCATGCCCTGCAGCTCGTCGGTGGTATGACGTATGATATACTTCTTGCGCAGCTGCAGCGGACGGTGGTTCAGCCAGCATACGAGCAGTGACACCTGCTGTCCCTCCAGTGGCACCTCTGATGTCTTGACGATCTGTGAGCCACGGCTTACGTCCACATCGTCTGCCAGCGAGATGCTGACGCTCTGCGGTGCCTGTGCCTCATTGATGGTGTTAGTGCCCTCGTCAATGCGTGACACCTTGGAGCGTGTGTGTGATGGCAATACCGTCACCTCATCGCCCACCTTGATGGTGCCGCTGGCTATGCGTCCGGCATAAGCGCGGTAGTCAGGCCACTCGGCAGTCTGAGGGCGCACCACATACTGCACGGGGAAGCGGAACGGCTGCTGCTCCAGTCCCTCCTTCAGAGGCACCTGTTCGAGCAGGTGGAGCAAGGTCTCGCCCTTGTACCATGGCGTATGCTCGGAAGGATTCACCACGTTGTCGCCCTTGAGGGCAGAGATAGGAATGAAGTAGACGTGCTTCAGTCCGAGCTGCTCTGCTATCTTGGCATACTCTTCCTTTATCTTGTTGTACACCTCCTCGGAGAAGTCCACGAGGTCCATCTTGTTGATGGCAACTATAACATAATCTATCTGAAGGAGCGCAGCGATGTAAGAGTGTCTCTTGGTCTGCTCAATGATGCCGTTGCGGGCGTCCACAAGGATGATGGCAGCATCAGCGGTGGATGCACCGGTCACCATGTTGCGTGTGTACTCTATGTGTCCTGGAGTGTCGGCAATGATGAACTTACGCTTAGGGGTGGCGAAATATCTGTATGCTACATCGATGGTGATGCCCTGCTCGCGCTCGGCACGCAGACCGTCGGTAAGGAGTGCGAGGTTCACCTCAGCATTGCCGAGACGCTCTGAAGCTGCCTCTACAGCCTCCAGCTGGTCTTCGAAGATTGACTTTGAATCATAGAGCAGTCTGCCTATAAGTGTTGACTTTCCATCGTCTACGCTGCCTGCGGTAGTGAATCGCAGCAATTCCATATCGAGGTATCCTGCACCTCCTGTTGTTTTCTTTATATCTGACATAGTTTGGTGGTTTAGTGGTTTGGTGGTTTAGTGGTTTGGTTGAGTGGTTGAGTGGTTGAGTGGTTGAATGGTGGTCTAGTGGTTTGGTTAAGTGCTGGTCTGCACATTGTATGGTGATAACCAAACAACTAAACCACCAAATAACTAAACAACTAAACAACCAGCTTAGAAATACCCCGCCTTCTTGCGGTCTTCCATAGCTGCCTCCGAGCGTTTGTCGTCGGCACGTCCGCCACGCTCCGTCACTCTTGACGATGCTATCTCGTCAATGATATCCTCTATGGTATCAGCGGTGGAGAGCGTCAGTCCCGTGCAGGTGATGTCGCCGATGGTACGGCAGCGCACTCTCTTCTTCTCCAGTTTCTCCTCCGGCTTCAGCTGCATGAACGGATAGTAGGCAAGCCATACGCCATCGCGCAGGAACACCTCGCGCTCATGAGTGTAATAGAGCGATGGCAGAGGGATGTTCTCCTGCAAGATATACTGCCATACGTCCATCTCCGTCCAGTTGGAGATAGGGAACACACGGAAGTGTTCGCCCAGGTTCTTCTTGCCGTTGAAGATGTTCCACAGCTCCGGACGCTGGTTCTTAGGGTCCCACTGACCGAACTCGTCGCGGTGACTGAAGAAACGCTCCTTAGCGCGGGCCTTCTCCTCGTCGCGGCGTGCGCCACCGAGAGCGGCATCAAACTTGTACTTGTCAAGGGTGTCGAGCAGCGTAACGGTCTGCAACTTGTTGCGGGAGGCGTTATAGCCCTTCTCTTCTACTACCCTGCCCTCGTCAATGCTCTGCTGCACGGAACCTACAATCAGCTTCACGCCCAATCGCTTCACCAAGTCGTCGCGGAACTCGATAGTCTCCTTGAAGTTATGACCAGTATCTATATGCAGGAAAGGGAACGGAATAGGCGCAGGATAGAACGCCTTATATGCCAGATGAGCCATGACGATAGAGTCCTTGCCGCCCGAAAACAGCAGTACAGGCTTCTCAAACTGTGCGGCAACCTCACGTATCACGTATATCGCCTCTGACTCAAGTTCTTTCAAGTGTGTAATCTTCTGTGACATATTCTATCTTTGTGTTTGTTATTAATTCTGGTGCAAAGGTACTGCGATTTCCCCTCCCCGGCAATCGCAGTTGATGGCTATTCATATCACCAATGTTTGGTATATGGGCGGTTTACATACTTACTATAACTACGTTTCATCTATTATAAATAGGTATCATCGCCCATAGGGGGGTGTATAGATGTCTGTTCTCCCAGTCATGTCCTACCTTTCCCTCACTCATTTACAGCGCACTGATATTTAACAAGTTACAGAAAGCTATCTAATCTCAATGCGAAAGGGCGTTAATCATGATGCGAAAGGATAGCGATTGTAATGCGAAAGGATAGCAATTGTAATGCGAAAGGCAAGTTTGCAAACATCCCTTTCAATAAAACACTTACATATCCCCCTATAAAGTAAAACTAATGTTAAAAAAGTGCTTTTATTTTTCCACGAGATCTCTTTTTACTACCTTTGTGGAAAAATAAAAGCACAAATCATGGAAAGTGTGCCGTAATGCAACCTACGTTGCATCTCGACTCTGTAAGTCTCCACAGCCACCAGATATGATGACATTTCTCCCCCCGTAAGGAAGAAGTATCATCACATCTATCATCGTCTATCATTCTAATACGCAGCATCTTACACTACAGAATGATATTATGACAGTATTTTCCCTAAAAAAAAATTATTTATAAACCATAGCATTCCTATGAGAAGTCTCTGTCTTTGTGAAAAGGCAGTTCACACAGCCCGTCCTCACTCTCCACACAGACTTTTTTTTATATGAACCAACATGAACCGAATTTTATTTGCACATCAAATAAATAATGCCTAACTTTGACCGCAAATACACTGGGAGGGCAGGTTTTAACCTGCCCATAAACGAAAAGGCTAACCTCATCTCTCAGTGCAACACTCACCCACTATGCTAGTCGCATACCGCTCCTATATAACAAACTTGTTATTCCGCCTTTCGCTCATGGCCGCCCGTGCTGGGACTGAACAGTTACTAGTAAAATGTAATTTTATAAATTTACAGAAAAATGTAAAATGGCACTTTACAAAAGTCCAACTCATCTATGGACAAGATACCACCAAAACAGATATTGCAATAAAACAGATAGGGAGTGGGTATTGTTCCATTCATAATCGTAAAACAGGATGACAGCGCAGCGATTCCACCGCCCCCGTCATCCTGTTTTTCTTGTATTTCCTCCTCCGTATAGCACCAACAAGCCCTCTTTTCACTCCCATTTCCGACTTTTTTCGGAAATGAACCGTTATGAACTAAAAAACGCTTGTACATTATCTTAAAAATGCCTAACTTTGGGGCAGATAGAAAGGACAGGTTCGCTGCCTGCCCGACAGAGTACTAACCAGAACAAGACGAAACAAAAAATTCATGAGAGAGAGTACACATAAAATATTGAAAACGGCAGCGGCAATATTGTTATGCTTATGCATGAATACCAAAACATTCGCACAAACACTACCCGTAATGGATTGGTACGACAAAGAAGCCATGACAAGGTATTTACAAGCTGTGATAGAAGACAGACGTAGTTATGCTAAAAGATTAGAACCGATAATAGATGACACATTCAAAAAAGCCTATGCAGAGTATGCGCAGGGTAATTATTATACCTGTATTTCTATAATAGAGAATTTTTTTGACACTTACAAGATTTACCAAATACACGCTTATATGTGTACGTACCTTTTTGAATTTAAAGGATTAGCCCAATGTAAAACGAATCAACTTTCATCTGGTATATGCAACCTAAGACAAGCCATGGATCTCGGAAGCCCAACAGCAAAAGAAGAATTGAACAAGTACTTTTGGGAATATCTTAATGATGCATATCAATGCTATAATTCTAATAATTACAGTTCTTGTTTACAAAACATACAAATTGCTCTTTCCACTGGTCTACAAAACTCAGAAATCTATGTTCTTGCAGGAGACACATACAGAGACGCACATAATTACAGCGAAGCAAAAAGGTATTATAAAACAGCCAGGAAACTCGGAGACTCATTCTATTCTGCAAGAATCAAGAAGATGAAAGAACTAAGAAAGAGCCTGAAGTAAGAAGTCTATTACTATATCTTTTCAAAAGAGAACAGCACATTATCAACCTAGAAAACGACAACAGTATGAAAAAAGAATTAATCTCTTTGGCATTCGGTCTTATGGCATCCACTTCTATTCATGCACAATTTACAAGTACCTACAAAGACCCATACGGTGGCATAACAGGACGTTCTGAAACTTCAAGCAGTTTTGGAGGTGGTTCTACAACTACATACAAGGATCAATACGGTAACACAACCGGACGCTCTGAGACTTCACAAAGCTACGGAGGAGGAACTACTACCACGTACAAAGACCAATACGGAAATATTACAGGAAGAGCTGAAACATCTAACAGCTACGGAGGAGGAACCACTACCACGTATAAAGACCAATACGGAAATATTACAGGAAGGGCAGAGACATCAAACAGCTATGGAGGAGGAACTACAACCACATATAAAGACCAATACGGAAACATAACAGGCAGAGCAGAGACATCAAAAAGCTACGGAGGGGGAACTACAACCACATATAAAGACCAATACGGAAACATAACAGGAAAGAAAGAAACAAACTGGTAACATACCATGTATATTGCCGTAACAATTCTGCGGTACGTAAACGGTATTGTTGGCGTTTTTTTTGCATGAAGGTGTGGTTGTCCTAACCTCACCATGGGCGGACATGGCATATTCGCTAGTGGGCAGGTCAGGACAATCATTTTCGTCAAGTCAAATGAGCTGAGCCAAGATAACGTCGTACAAAGGTCGAACACCTAGTGTTTTAGATTCACGACATTCTATAAAAGCACAACAAACATGAAAACAAATAGAATCATAATTTCACTATTCTTTGTTCTGATGTCATTCGTTGCTGTTTGCGGACAGACAAATGAGTATGACCCTGACTATGACATAGATTATAAGGTCACATCTGTAGCAGGTGTAAAGTTCGGAGAATCAGAATACTCTGTAAAGTCTGATTTAAAGAGCCATTTTGGCTATGATTACAAAGACTACGGCTCTAACATTGTGTTCCTTGACCCTACCATAGGAGGAACAACATATACTTTTGGAGATTTTTATTTCTCGGAAAAGAAATTTGTTGCTGCAAAATTAACAAAGATTTTCCCTCTTAACCAGTTTCAAAAAGCAAAAGACTTTAGAGACATGGTTGCCCTCCAATACGGCAACAAGTATGCAAACATTCATTCCCAAATAGACGAGCATGGCTACAAATACTATGTATGCGGAATGGTTGAAGATGATAGATATCCTATAATAATATCAATTATTAAAGGGGAAGGCAATGACGGAAAGACGAGATACTATGTCACAGTATATTATTTTAACTATATAGAAGCACTTAGCGATGATATATGATGAAGGAATCATTATCTATAATTCCCCCAATATATAAAGAGTTGAAACAATACCTAAAATGAACAATTTACTTTATCCTAGCATATTCATCCTACTTATTATATCGCTAACAGGTTGTAAACACACTAACAACGAAGAATCAGATACTGACACAATGTCCAAATCCTTAATATGTACTTCCTGCGCAGGTGAAGGTAGAATTGATACGAATTGTAATATGTGCAATGGGAACGCAATCATTGATTGCGGTTGGTGCAACGGAACTGGTCATGAGAACTGTACCTACTGCAACGGAACTGGCTCAGAAAAATGCTATATGTGCAAAGGTACGAACAAATCCAAATGCATATCCTGTTATGGGAGCGGAATAAACATTCATGACGAAGAAGAACCTTGCTCTGCATGTTATGGGAAAGGTTATGTCACATGCAGCTACTGCGATAACAGCTATATCAATTGTAGTTTTTGTGACGGTGACGGTTACACCGACTGCGACAAATGCGATGGAACGGGCACTATATTATGCGAGAAATGCAGCGGTAAAGGTTGCATATCTATAATATGTGAAGAATGCAATGGAACAGGTTACATAGAACAATCCACACAAAATGAAAATTAACGGCTTTTACACTACCAGAAAAGAGATTCTCTCTTTTATCCTTTTTTTATTTATATCTTCTACAACTAACAATATTTGTGCACAATCCGCACAGGCAGAAATATTTAGCAATCTAGTTATAGAAACTATCGGCTCTTTTTTAGACAATCCCTTTCATCATTCAAATACTATAAAAATAGAAAAACTATTAAAAGAGCAAGAAAAAGCTAATGAGAATCTATGCGATTACGCATGGAAACAACAAGAAGATTATAGATATTATCATAACACCTTAAGAATGATAAAAGTATTTTATAAATTTGTTGATTACGTAACCAACAACTATAGCATTGTGTCATGGGATAGCGAAGATATGGAACAAATAGTTGATCCTATATTAAAAAGCTTTGGCTGGGAAAAAACTCTTTTATGTTCTTGCCAATATATAGAAGTGTACAAGTACAAAAAGGACAATTTCAAGATGACAGTAGTTCACAACACGTTGCCCTCGCAAGGGAAATACGCCTCCTATTTTTCTTTTGTCAGCTACAAACTATATCATATAAATCCACTTACGAACAAACTTAATACTTTTATGACACACATATGTGCAGATGGAGAATATCAAGTCATACAATACAAAGATGATACTAATATAAACAGAGGATATTGTTCTGTGAAAAAAGTAGAATCAAGAAGAGGAGCAGACACCAATTGGTAAGTTTCAGAACTGATATTAGTAACTATTCAGCGATGTTTTCTCGGCGATAATGCACTGGGAGGGCAGGTTTTAACCTGCCCATAAACGAAAAGGCCAACCTCATCTCCCTGTTATTGGCAAGTTAAAACCTGCCCTCCCAGTGCATTATCGCCATGGAAACATCGCCGAACAGTTACCCCTCCTTGCACAGAGCTTAATTATTCTTATTGGATGTAAAAAGACACTTTCCATAGAGTAGTCATAGACGGAACAGTGCCACCGCCTCGGAGATGAGGATATCGCAGTCAAGGAGGGCGGAAGAGAGAGAGTATTTATGATACAGAGGATAAAAAAAGGACTCGTTTCCCTTGTCGATGCGGGAATAATTCCTTATCTTTGCGAAAAATTTCGTTACGAAAATTTTCGTTTATGGAAAATCCATTCAAATTCGGGTCTTTGGTAGACGTCCCATACTTCACCGACAGGGTGAAGGAACTGGAATACGAGATAGAAGACCCATTCTTTAAACAATGGATACTAGTAAATGTGGTGGGAGACTGAAAAGCGGAGGATGATATTTCTCACCCTAGCGAAGAGGAAACATCATCATATCTATCATAGTCTATTCTTCTAACATACAACACCTTAGGCTGTAGCATGATATTATGACAGTATTTCCCCTAAAAAATCGCCAAGCTAATGTAAGTAAACTTCCTTGGGTCTTCTGGCTTAACGAAATGGTTTATATTCATGCCCCCTATTTTATGAAGAGCCCTCTACCGCTATCCCCATCTCACATCCCTACCTCTCTCCTCATCCAGAACTTCAGAAAGTAGTCGTATACGTAATAACGCCCGGTATCAGAGGTGAGTATGTCACGGTCAAGGAGGGCGGAAAGACTGCGCTGTACGGTGCTGGCGGAAGAAAGGGAATACTTCTTTATAAAGGCGGCACTGGTAGGCTTGGCATCCTCCCCCTCCTTGCACAGGGCTATGAGCAGCTGGCGCTGCGCCGTGGTGAGACGAAGGAGCATGTCCTGATAGGTGTCGGACTTCTCGTCAAGAATGTACTGCAAGGCCTGGACGGTGTCTGCCATCGTACAGGCGGCACCACGGTCTGTATAGGCGAAAAGCTCATTACATATCTTCTGTATGTACCATGTGGTGCCGTCAACCATGTCGTATATATAAGGGGGGACGTCCGCCGCAATACCCTTGCCATGCTTCTCGAACATGGAGGAGATAAAGGCGCAGTAGGTGAGCTTATCAATGGCTTTCAGCGGAAGGATGGAGGCGCACTGATAGAAAGGACGGGCGGGCGATGTGAATATCTCGCCCATCATGTGCCGCTGTGAGCCTGAGAAGACAAACCATGCGTTGGTGCAGTTCTGTATATGAGTGCGAAGCATCGCCTCTACGTTCTTCTCCTTATATCCACCTATGGTCTGAAACTCGTCTATTGCTACAAGGCACGGTTTGTCCGCCTCAGCAAGATAACGGAATATCTCGCCAAGGGAGATTTCAGGCTTGCGTATGTCGCCTATCTCAAGATTCCATGACGGCTTGCCGGAATCATCGAGCGTGATGCCCTGCCGCAGCGAACCTATCGCCATGACAAACGTCTCCCATGCCTTGCGCCCTCGTGACTTCAAGGTGTTGAGTATGGCAGCACCCAGCTGATAGGTAAACTCTGCCAGCGAGGTGGTGGCATAGATGTCAACAAGGAACGTATAGTAGTTCTCTTGTATGACAGATTGGGCGAAACAGTGCTTTATAAGTCCTGTCTTGCCCATTCTCCTTGGTGATATGAGTGCCACATGATTGCCGTTGGTCAACAGTGTGGTCAGGCGTTTCGTCTCCACCACCCTGTCGCAGAAATACTCTGGACCTGCATAGCCGTATGTCAAAAAAGGATTCCTTGTCATAAGCGAAATTTTTGTTTACATCCGCAAAGGTACAAGAAAAACCGCAATTACGCAAATCTGCATTATGCAAATCTGCGTAATTGCGGTTTTTCTATGGTTGTGGGGGGAAGGTAAGTGTTAAGTGTTAGTGATTAGTGATTAAGTAATGCCGTGTAACTGACACTTAACACCCATCTACACTTTATCACTAATCACTAACACTTAATACTTAATCTAAACTTTGTTCTTGCTGAACCTCCTCATAATGAACCTGCCCGAGAGGCTGAGCACAAGGACTATAGCGGTGAGCACCACCGCGGCAGCGTAGGCACGGTTCTGCACTTCCTCCTGCGGTACGGAGAGCTGGAAGAAGACGGAAAGAGGGAGCGTGGCAGCCTTGTCGGTCAAGGACTCCGGGATGTAGTCGGTGAAGCCTGCGGTGTACATCACGCCTGCCGCATCGCCCATCGCTCTGCCTACAGAGAGGAGGGTGGCGGTGGCTATGGCAGGGGCTATCTGGCGCACCACCACGCCGATAGTCTCTATACGGGTGGCACCAAGGGAGAACGCCGCCTCGAGAAGCCCGCGCGGTATGGTGCGCGCCACCTCGTCCATGCTCCTTATTAGAATAGGAACGATGAGCATCGTCTCCACTATGATACCTCCGAGCAGCGAGGCGCGGATGCCTACGATGACCATGATGGTGAAGGCAAAGGCTCCATAGACTATACTGGGCACGCCGTAGAGCACGTCGAACGCCAAGCGGGCTATGTAGCCGAAGCGTGAGTTGGGCTTCAGATACACGTTGAGGTAGAACACTACGGGGATGCTGATGAGGAGTCCTATGACGGTAGCGCCGGTGACGATATACAGCGAACCGATGATGGCGTTAAGGAAGCCACCATCACCGCCTATGTAGAAGCCTGAGCCTGGCACGGTGCTCACCATCTCCCATGTCAGCACGGGCAATCCCTTGCTGAAGATGGTCCACAGCACGCTGACTACGAACAGTGCCACGAGCAATAGCGAGAGCCACATCAGGATGCGGAATATTTTTTCTTCGAGAATGCGCATAATGAAAGCAGGCGCGAGAACTGGCCTCCTATGTAGAGGCGTGCGCCGAGATTAAAGATTAATATTATGAAGAAAAGTATGAAGGCGGCGAACATCAGTGCCGACTCGTAGAGCGGCAGGGAAAGCATCTCACCGTAGTTGTTGGCTATGAGTGCCGGTATGGGATAGCAGGCGTCGAGCAACGAATGAGGCACCTTGATAAGGTTGCCGCAGACCATGAGCACGGCTATTGTCTCGCCCAAGGCTCTTGACACTGCCAGCACCACGCTGGCAATGACTCCAGGCAGTCCGGCACGGAGCACCACATGTTTTGTTGTCTGCCACCTCGTTGCACCTACGCTGAGCGATGCCTCGCGGAGGTCACGACCTACATTGTCGAATATCTCCACGAAGAGGCTTATCAGCAGCGGCAGTATCATGACGCTCATCACCACGGCTCCCGATAGCAGCGTGTAGCCCGAGGTCGCTGTGCCTACCGCTGGACCTACTATATTGCTTACGATGGGCACCACCACGAGGGTGCCCCATACTCCATAGATGACGGAGGGCAGCCCAGCAAGGATGTCGAGCAGCGGATAGATGTACTTGCGCACCACGCTGCGTGAGTATTCCGTGAGCAGTATCGCCATAAGCAGACTGACGGGCAGCGCCATGGCTACAGCCACCGCGGTGACATAGAAGGTGCCTACGATGAAGGCGAGGAAGCCGAACTGATTCTTCATGGGCTTCCACTCACTGGCCGAGAGAAGTTCCCACAGCGAGTGTTCGGCAAGGATGTCTGTGGACTTCAGCCACAGTCCTACCGCCATGGCCACCACGAGTACCATGGAGCCTATGGTGAAGGCGGTCATCACTCCGCCCGCTATTTTGTCTTTCAGTATTCTGTTCATGCTGGTTGTTTGGTTGTTTAGTGGTCTGGTTGTGGGTCTTACGTACTGGCGGTTCGTTTATGGGGGGCAGGATTATTCCTGCACCAGCGCCTCATGACTCCTAACTCCTGACTCCTAACTTTCCCAACAGTTTCTTCACCCAGCTTTCCTTCTTCGGCAGCGGCTTGACGAGAGGTTCTGATGCCTCACCGCTGATGAGGATGATATGCTCGGTATAAGCAAAGTCTTGTCTGCCCCACTCTTCCGGTTTCCCTGCTATGGAGCGGTGGAAGATGGAGTTGCCAGTCAGCACGCCTATCTCCCCGTTGAGCACCTGCTGTGCCGAGAGTTTCTGTTCGTGCAGATAGTTATGTGGGTGCGGTTCGCCATCGCGCATCACGGAATAGTTGGCGGCTCCACAGAGTGTGCCATACTTCTTCACGGCGAGGTAGAGGGCCTGCAGGGCGTTGGACTCAAGGTAGTCGGCGCCATCGAGGAACACCACCCATTCGCCCGTTGTTGTGGCGAGCGCCATGCGGCGCGCCTCTTCTACCGACACCTGCTGCTCCAGTCTACAGTAGCGCATTCGACGGTCTATGAGATACGAGCGCACCTGAAACTCGCTGGCATCGGTAGAGGCATTGTCTACCACTACGCACTCCCACTGCTGTGCGGTCTGTGCCACCACGGACTGCAAGGCGGAGATAATGCTGCGCTCCTGGTTATGAAGGGTTACTATTACGGTAATCATTTATTTGTTGTTTGGTTGTTTAGTGGTTTGGTACTGGGAGGGCAGGTTTTTAACCTGCCTTTGGTTGTTTGGTTGTTTAGTTGAATGGTTAGATGGTTGTAGGTTGTGGGTTGTAGGTCTTACGGATTGGATTTTCGTTAAGGGACAGACCCAAAACCGAGAACCCAAAACCGAAAACCATCCAGGGGCAGACCTATAACCTAAAACCAATAACCCTAAACCATATATTTCATATCGTTTGCAAAGGTACTGCTATTTCCAGCTCGCATCAATAGCGGCTGTATGGTAAACGTATCACATACTTTAGTGATTTGGTGTGTTAGTGGTTTAGTGGTTTAGTGGTTTGGTGGGAGGACGCAAGGCGTAGAAACTGCTGCGCACGAGGACGGAGGGGTAAGTAACAGTAAATAACAAAGCCCCATGCACAAATGCGCATGGGGCTTACTATTATATAATCACTATTACTTAATACTTATACTTAACACGTAGCTTTACTTAATCACTAATCACTACTACTTAATACTTACCTTAGCCACTTCCTCGCCTGGTTTGGTGGTGTTTGCCTCACGGGGGAAGTATACGGGCATATCCTTCTGCAGCGGCAGTATGCGCAGCTCCAGCGCACGGCAGTCGGCAGGCAGACGCCAAAGGCCCATGAGGAACGGACGACCATTGTAGAAATTGTCCGCCACCAGCTTGCCGTCAGCATAGAGACGGGCGCAGTCGCCACGATACTGTATCTCAAGGAGCTTACCGTCACGCGGCGCGGCAGGGAGCGTTATCTCGTACACGGCGGCTTTCTTGAAGTCGGCATCCGATGGTTCCTCCGCCACTTTGTTCACACCTATACTTATGGTGCGCTGCCCCTCTGCCTCTTTTACCTTCTTGTAGCTTACGGCTGCGGCGGCAGTTGACACAGCCTCTTCGGCAGGAAGGAAGAGGTGTTCTGCTGTGGAAGAATCTATAAGGTATATGTTCTTGTATATAGGTGTGTTCACTCCCTTCGCCTTCACGTTGCGGAGCACCTTGCCGTCAATGCTTATCTCTGTCGGGATGCCCGGTATCTGCTGTAAGTATATCCTGCCATCACGCTTGGCTATGAGCTGGGCGGTGGCGTACCTGATGCCGTCCACGTTGACGGGGAAGATGCACATGGTGCCAGCAGGCACTGTGATGGCCTTCTTTGGGAATGTCACTCCGCATGCAGTGAAGCGCACGTTCTTCTTGGCGGAGAGATGCTGGAGGCGTTCATAGTTGTTGACGAAGACGAAGCCGTTGCCGTCCTTTGAGCGCACGGACCAGCGTAGGTGCGAGTCATCGCCCTTTGGTATGTCCTGACTGCAAAGGAAGGAAGCCTCCATGGGTGCGAGCAGTTCGGCATAGTCGTGCATGAAGAGGTGCAGCTTGCGCAGCATGAAGTAGTGGGGGTTCTTCTGTCCGAACTCTCCGAGCGGTGCCTGTAAGTCATAGTTCTTCACGGGCATATCGTTATAGTTGGTGGCTTGCGTGCGCTGGTTTTCGTTAAGGTAGGTGGCGGTGCCGTCATCGAGTGTTCCCGGCATGAGAGCCTTCGGGTTCGTACCGCCATGATACATGTAGTAGCCCAGGAGGTTGCTGCCGCTGCCTAGTTTGACAATCGCCATGGAGTATGCGTCTTCTGGATAGACATACGGTCGGCGGTGGTATGCCGGCTGCATGCCGCCCCCCAGTTCACAGGTGAAGTACGGGTACTCCTGGTCTGCCTTGTCAATCTTCTCCTCCTGCTTGCCGAGCTGCTCGGTGGCGATGGCGGTGCTGCTGCGGAAGGCCTTGAAGTTAAACGCCTTGTAGTAGTTGCCAGCCGTCTCCTTTAGACTGCGTTCCCAGAAGCCATCGGCATAATCACCATAGAGCGGTATCATCTCGCCGTAAGGCACGGGGGTCTTCAGTTCGGGCCATCCGGTGCGGGTATAGAACGGCAGGTCGAAGCCTACCTCCTTAGCTATCTTCTTCAGCGCCATTAGGTAGCTGCCCCTGCCACGATACTCATTGTCCAACTGTGCCGCCACCACTGGTCCGCCGTCTTTCCACTGCAGTCCCTGCACCTGCGAGAATATCTGGCGGTACAGTTCCCTGGTATATTTAAGGAAGGTGGCGTTCTCCTCGCGCATCCTGCATCCCTTGGCGAACATCCAGTCGGGTATGCCGCCATTGCGCACCTCTCCATGACAGAAAGGGCCGAGGCGCAGCACCACGGGCATATCCTCCCCTTTGCACACCTCAAGGAAGGCTCTGAGGTTGCGCTCACCACTCCAGTTGAAGACGCCCTCCAGTTCCTCCACGTGATTCCAGAATACGTAAGCGGCAATAATCGTCACGCCGCCCTCTTTCATCTTCCTTACTTCCTGCGCCCACTCGTCTTGCGGTATGCGTGAGTAGTGCACCTCGCCCATTACGGGCACCACGCGCTTACCATCGAAGACAAGGCTGTGCTTGTCCCAGGTGATTGACTTCTGCGGTATCTGCGCATGAGCGTTCAGCGAAAGAAGGGCCGCCAACGGCAGCGCAGCAAAAAATAAATGTTTCTTGTTCATGTCAGTATTTAGTAGAATAATGGTTACAAAGTTACAACTTTTTTATCTGTCTGTACATAGCTGCCGCAATATATTTAATGGACAATATTATTATTAAACGGAATTTTCCTTTCCATTATCAAGAAAAAGGAGTATTTTTGCATTATGGTTGGGGAGGATGGCTGATGGGGGACGAGGGCGTAGAAACGCCCTCGCACAAGGACAGCGGGGACACATCCAAACAACCACTCAACTAAACAACTAAACAACCAAACAACTAAACAACCAAACAACTAAACAACCAAACAACCACCATGGACCATATAAAGCTCAAAGACGGATTCAGGGGCGAGCGGTCGCTCATCATGCCCGATGCGGTACGCCGGCAGGCGGCTGCCGATGCGGTGTCAGGCTCTCTCTACATAACAGACATAGGATACTATCCACACGCCACGCACCACTACCGTCAGCGCACGGAGCCGATAGAGCAGTATGTGCTCATCTACTGCATCAACGGCAGTGGCAGTTACCGTATTGCGGACAAACATTATGAGGTGCATGCCAACCAGTACTTCATTCTGCCGGCAAAGGTGCCTCATGCCTATTGCTCCAACAACGATGACCCGTGGAGCATATACTGGATTCACTTCAGTGGCTCGATGGCGCGTTACTATGCCGAGAACACTGGCGGACCAGTTGATGTATCGCCAAACGTCAACTCGCGCATTGCCGACCGCAACAACATCTTCGAGGACATCTTCGCCACTCTCTCCAACGGCTATACCACGGAGAACCTGCGCTATACCTCCTCCCTACTCCACTTCTATCTTGGTTCGCTGCGCTATCTGCCTATATACCGCAAGTGCCACAAGCGCGATGATACTGGACAGAACAGTGATGCGGAGCTTATCACCAATGCCGTACTGCGCTATATGGAGGAGAATCTGGAGAAGCCCATCACGCTGCATGACCTGGCTCACTATACGGGCTATTCCATCTCCCATCTCACCATGGTGTTCAAAAGCAACACGGGCCACAGTCCGCTGAACTATTTCAACATGCTGAAGATAAAGAAGGCGTGCGAGCTGCTTGAGACCACGAGTATGAGGGTGAATCAGATAGCCGGCATGGTGGGCATCTACGACTCCTATTACTTTTCCCGTCTCTTCACCAAGGTAGTAGGCGTCTCCCCAAAGAAGTTCCGCGAAAGCAAAGGCGTATGACAGGGTGGCTCTGAAAATTGCCACCCTTTACATTTTACATTTTCAAATCCACCAGAGTCTTGAACGACAGTATTCCCAAGTGGTTCACATCCATCTCTGATGCCTCATGAAGGTAACGCACGGCATGCTTCATGTCGCCCATGCCGTAATAGCCAAGGGCAAGCATGTACTTGCAGTGAATCTGGTTGGAGACGTTGAGGTCGCCCTCCCATATCTGAAGATCGGGCAGAGAGACAGCGAAGTAGTCCATCACCACGTCATCGAAGAGGTGGTTCTTGCCGTAGTTTATCAGCTTGTAGAACCTGCCGTTGGCCTCTGCATCCCTGCCGAGGCGGTGCAGTGCCAATCCTTGATAGAATATCTTGTCGGGCTTGGCGTCATTGTAATACATGGCTGCCGTTGGCTCCTGCGGTCCTGCGGTGGCTTTCTCCCAGCACTCGCGGGCCTCAGCGGTCATGCCCTTTATGTCGTATGCGCAGCCGAGGAAGTAGTAGAAGTCGTTCTCCTGCGCTCCGTGGAGCTTGCCTTCGCCAAGGTGGGGTGGATATACAAGGCATTCCTCAAGCAGTGAGATGGCCTTCTCTGCCTTTTTCTTCGCATCGCTACCGCTGACCTCTTGTTCCGCCTCTGCCAGCAAGCGTTTGGCTATCTCAAGGCGCGAGAGCTGATACTGACCGCTCACCTTGCCTTCGCCGCCCTCCCATGGGTGGAACTTATGGGCGTCGAGCTTCGCCATGGCTTCCTCATAACAGCCAGTCTGGTTGAGGAGCGTTATCTCTTCAAGGAGCAGGTCGTCACGCTGCGCCACGAGGTCAGGATGCTTCTGCAACAGTGTGAGGCGGTCTGCGTGCGGATGGCCGATGCGCTTGTATAACTGGTCCTGCTCCATGAACACGCGGGCGTCGCTCTCGTCAAGGGCGAAGGCCTTCTCCATGCACTCCACGGCTTCTGCGGCATCCTGCTTCTTGTTATAGTAAGCCAGGGCGAGGTTACGCCATACGGTGGGGAATGTGGCGTCAAGCCCTGCTGACTTCTGCCAATATGTGGCTGCGAGGTCATACTGCCGCTTGTCGTAGTATAGGCAGCCGAGGTAATAGAGTGCCTTCGGTGTGGCTGCATCACTATTATCTATTGCCGCCCTCAGTGCCAGCACCGCCTCAGCACGATTAGGGAAACAGTAGTCGGAAGGTGTGGCTTCCGCTGCTTTGAATTCTTCACAGGCAGCCTGTTCGTTGCCCATACGAAGGCTTGTCCAGCCCATGTAATAGTGCGTCATAGGTGTCTCTGCACCTGCGGCAATGGCCTCACGGAGTACCTGCTGCGCCTCTTCGTAGCAGCCGGCACCTACATAGTCAAGTGCCAGTTCCTTATAGTTGTTAGGCATGGCGTGCATGAGGGTGCGTATATCGCTGAGCACTGCTTCGTCCTTCTCCAGGAGATACATCTCGAAGAGGCACCCGTAGTTAAATGGGTCTATCTCAAGAGACTCCCTGCACCACTCCTTGGCCTCCTCTGTTCTGCCCGTCTTGCGCAGTATCACCGCCTTCAGTGCACGCGCTTTGTGGTTGTGCGTATTGCGGATGAGACAGTTCTCTACTTCCTCCATGGCATCTTCAAGTCTGTGCTGCATCAGTGACAGTTCTGCACATGCAAAGAAGCCAGCGTCCTGCCATGCTGCGTTCCATGTAGATTTGTAGAACATATCGTATGCCTCATCTATCCTACCCTGGTACATCAGCGCCAGTGCGAGGTTGTAGACGGGTTCTCCGTCATACGGGTTAGGATTGCGCTTCATCAGCACCTTCACCGCCTTGCGCAGGTAATGCTCTGCTTTCTCAAAGCGGCACTTGCGTATGTACCACAGGCCGAGGGCGTTGTTGCAGCGATAGTCCATTGGGTCGCGGCGCAGCGCTTCCTCGTAGTAGTCCACGGGGCTGTATGTGGCGTGGCGGTACTGCTCCAGGTGCAGCCCCGTAAGGTACAGCTGGTCGTTGGTCTTTATCTGCTCAGGAAGGAGTGCAGCCTCGGCAGGGTCAGGGATAGGTCGTATCTCGTCAGCCTCGGCATGCCACGTCATGAGGAGCTTGCCCTGCGGTGAATACACTCGCAGTGTCAGTTCGTCAAGCTGGGTGCTGCCTACTGCTATCACCTCTTCATATATGGTCTCAGGGCTTATCTCCACCTCCTTGTCGCAGTATGTCTCCCCCATTGCAGTGCCATCTTCCGCATCGCCCTGCAGGGTGATGCGCACCTTTTGGCGTGAGGTGGCGAAGAGCATGAGGTTAACCTTGCGCGCCTCTGCACTGCTTCCCTCTTCTTTGCCGCCTACCTCTGTTATGTTCATGATGAGGTCTTTCGTGGCGCACTTCACCACTCCGAGTTCCCTGTAGGGCATAAAGTACTGCGTGAACCTCTTTTCCTCATACGGCATGAGCCATGTGAAGTCGGGCTGGTTCTCAGTGAACACTCCTGCCATGAGCTCTATGTACGGTCCGTCGGCATCAGTCAGGTTGCGGTCCCACGCCCTGCCGAAGTCGCCGTTGCCCCATGTCCATTGCTTCTTGCCTGGTGACACGTGGTGATTGGCCACATGGAGCATGCCCGCCTTGGTGTCATTCTCGTAACCTCCCTCGAAGTCGAACTTGGAGTTGACGCCCATGTAGGATGTAGGCACCTTGATGTTCTTGTAGTTTGAGATGTCAACGCCGGCGGAATAGTCCATCTTATAGTATGTTCCCGTAGCTATAGGGAAGCTGCTCACGGCACGCTTGCCATGGTCGAAGACAGCGTTTATGTCCTGTGGGAATACGCTCTGATAGTAGTCGTTGACCGCTACGGCAGGGTTGGCCCACCAAAGGAAGGTCTGCGGTATCGGGGTGCGGTTGCTCACTCTGCCCTTTATCTCCAAATACGCCTTGTCAGGATAGAGTGTGAAGCCCGCCATACCTTTCTGGTGGAACATCATCTCCATCTCGTTCACCCATACGGTCACTGAGCCGTCGGCATTCTCCTCTATCTTGCTGTCAACGGGCAGATAGGTGCTGGGGCGGTGATGCTGGGGCCAGTTGAACTCTATACCGCCGCTGATCCATGGTCCTGTCAGACCGACGAGCGCGGGTTTTATCACATGGTTATAGTACACGAAATGGCGCTGCTTTATCTTGTCATACGCCATCTGCACCCTGCCGCCGAGTTCTGGCAGTATCATGACCTTGATATAGTCATTCTCCAGCCATACGGCGTGCCACTCCTTGTCTGTCTTCTCATCGCTGATGCTCTCTATCACAGGGTATGGATATACCACACCGCTTGAACCCTGGTATACTCTCTTCTCAAGGAATATAGGGTTCTTCTCTGCCTTGCCTATCTCATAGGTAGGTATCACTACTGTTTCTCGCCAAGCTTTTAGCATGTTAGTTGTTTGGTTGTTTGGTTGTTTGGGGTTATTGGTTGTAGGTTATTGGTTATGGGTTGTGGGTTATTGGTTGTGGGTTATTGGTTGTGGGTTGTGGGTCTCGCGGATTAGCGGTTCGTTATGGGACAGACCTACAACCCACAACCACCAAACCCATTATGGGACAGACCTATAACCCAGAACCCACAACCAAGAACCTAACAATTAGTCAGCTCTTTCTCTAACTGTTCCAATGATTTGCCTTTGGTTTCCGGAAGCCTTGTGCTTATAAAGAGGTAGCCGCAGAGGCATACGGCACTGTATATCCAGAACGTGCCGTAGCTGCCTAATGCTGCATTTAGCAGGGGGAAGGTGTAGGTCAGCGATGCGCTGCCCACCCACAGGGCGAAGGTGCTCGCTGCCACCGCCACGGCTCTCACACGGTTAGGGAATATCTCTGCCAGCAGCACCCATGTCACGGGGCCGAGGGTCATGGCATAGCAGGAGATGGCTGCCACGACGAGGACTATCATGAACACTCCCGTAATCTGTAAGTAGTAACATGCGCCCAGTATGAGGTATACGGCGCACAGTCCGCCCGCTCCTATCTTCATCAGTGCCTTGCGCCCCCACTTGTCCACCGTGCGGATGGCTACGAGGGTGAAGAGCACATTGGCTATGCCTGTCACAACTATATTGAAGAGCACATCGCCTATGGCATAGCCGGCAGACTGGAATATCTCCTGCGCATAGTTGAAGATGACATTAGTGCCGCACCACTGCTGGAAGAATGCTATGACCACTCCTATCAGTAGCACCTTGCGGTAGGGCTTGCTGAAGAGGGTCTTCAGTCCCGCCTGCTCTGCATCATTGGTGCTGGCAGCCCTCACTGCTGTCAGTTCTGCATCGGCATAGTCACTGCCTCCTATCCTGCTGAGTATGCCGTGCGCCTCGCTCTCCCGCCCTTTCATGGCGAGCCATCGGGGGCTTTCTGGTATGAAGCATGCCATGATGCAGAACACGACTGACGGCACCGCCGCCGCCCAAAACATCCATCGCCATGCCATCTGCCCGTTCCATGAGGCGAGGATGTCCGCCTGTGCGTAGCCATCGGGTATCGGTTCGGCGATGAGCCAGTTGGTTATCTGCGCTGCGAGGATGCCGAGCACTATGGTCAGCTGGTTCAACGACACCAGTCTGCCGCGTATGCTGCCTGGTGCCACCTCTGCTATATACATAGGTGACAGCCCTGACGCCACACCGATGCCGATGCCACCAAAGAAGCGTGCCACGAGAAAGGTCGTGAAACTATCCGCCATGCCCGTGGCTATGGCTGTAAGGAAGAATATCGCTGCCGATACTATGAGGAGCCTTTTCCTACCTATACGGTCGGCAAGAGTGCCGCAGACCATGGCTCCTATAAGGCAGCCAAGGAGGGCGATGGTCATGGCGAGCCCCTGCTCCGATGGACTGTCGGATATGTGATAATAAAGCTCATAGAACGGTTTTGCACCGCCTATCACCACCCAGTCGTAGCCGAAGAGCAGACCGCCCATAGCAGAGACGAGGCATACGAAATAGACGAATCGCTGGTTTATTGTTTTCATGTTAGCAAGTTTTAGTTTTCCTGCTGCAAAGTTACCTCTTTATTTTCTTCAAGGAAATAGAAAAGGCGGGATAAAACATAGACAATATTACGATAGAGCCCTGTTTCGTCCCTCCCGCCAGAACGGTGCATGCAAAGGAATATCACATATTTATCAAAGTGTCATGGTCTGAACTTGACATTTGGATTAAAAGCCTTTAGCAGAGGACCATATTTAGCTATCTCACTTTCCGTCATCAATCTTGCATTGTTGGAATACCGTATTCCTATATCGCTGACAGAATAGGCTTGCACATGCACTATACCCTTGGGAAAGACAGTCTTGTCACCTTTGTTTTTATGCTGATGCCCCCAATCAAAATCTAGACAGTGCTTGCGGTCTTTATAAAGTTTAGCTTGAATCACATTACCATCATGACCTACTCGCAAATACATATCAGAATTGTTTGCATATGATGGTAATCCAGAATGGGTTCCTATCCTGTCTGTAATCAGTTTTACAACCTTTCCACGAATTCCGTTTATGATTTTGGTGGTCCATTTTGGACTGTCTTCGTATAAATAGACAGAAAAGCCACCACTTGATATATATTCTCTTTGATTTCCCATAAGCTTATAAATCATCAAAATTGTGATTGTATTCTACACCTTTATAGTCTCTTTCCTTCAACCATTGAAACAGGGATACATCTCTATCAAGTACTCCTATTTCTTTTAAGTTCGCATTTAAGGCTTCAGAAAGATTCATGTAGTGTTCCTCTCCATGTTTGTACCCTTCTCATCCTACAATATATTCATCATACCAGCATCTGACAATATAGATCCTGTCTTCATTGTTATCTTCATGCAATATGAGGTCATAGGAAATAGAAATAACGTTTTCCTGCTTATATCGTAAAGTTTCAAAGAATTCACGTTCATTATCAGATTGATAATGTTCTTCCATTGATTTGAACAAAGCATTATCCTCTGTCCAAAGAGTATTTTTTTTATTATTCACAATTTGCGCAGTTTACTATTAATAAAATCTGGAATATATCTGACTCTTATAGGAATCTGGCAAACCTCTTCCTCCTTGCCGCCATAGATGATGAGTGCTGTAGGTTTCTTCACTTCTATAAGTCTCGCAAAGGCTATATGCCAGAGGGACGTTGCCGCTCTACTTTGACTATGTCCTATTCCGCATACGGCAATCATAAATGCAGAGCTTCACCTATACCTGTATGCCGTGCCCTATCTGTAAATGACACCACATCGAAGTCTAAAGCACCATTGTAAGGATTGACTACAGGCATGCCGTTTTCAAACCTCATACCAGTCATCAGATGCATATTCTCGTATCGCATACCACGCTGAATGCTGTCTGGTAAATGGGAGAAGTATATATTCTTTCCATTTGCAGTGTGATTCACAAAATAGTTTTCCTTTTGGGAAAACAAACTCTCTTTCTCATCTTGCATTCGCAAGAAAAACTCTTTCTTTGTCATGTATTTGTAAAAAATTTAATTATGACACCTACCGCACCACTCACAAAATTACTAAATGTTTAAAACATAAACACTACACAAGCAAGGGTTCCTATAATCCTTAACCTTTATTAACCAACACAAATACAAACGCAGGCATTCTGCAACTTCAGAAAGCCTCATCCATATGGTAGTCCACCAAATACCACATCAAACTTTTTTAGTATGAGAGGACACGTCGTAAACAGCAAATGCAGACCATGAGTACCTTTATTCCCCCCTTATGTGGCTATTCGTATCACATACAATGGTGATTGTCCGTGTCGCGATTTGTGCGTACCTTTGCACCAGAATTAAACGATAACAATATAACAAACACAAAAAAGACTATGGCAAAACTGATAGTAAACGGTGAAGACCAGGAAGTGACGCTTCCTTTGACAGTGAGTGACCTCATAAAGCTGAATAAGGTGTTCCAGCCTGAGATGGTCAGCGTACAGGTGAACGAGGAGTTCGTGGAGCGTGAGGACTTCGACTCCATACAGCTCAAGGAGGGAGACTCCGTGGACTTCCTCTACTTCATGGGAGGAGGACAGTATTAAGGATTAGGTATTAGTGATTAGTGATTAAGTAGTAAGGTATGCAGAGATGTATCTGCAACCAAATAACCAACCAAAGGCAGGTTAAAAACCTGCCCTCCCAGTACTAAACAACCAACACATGTTTGATTTCACAGAAGAAGAACTGCTCCGCTACAGCCGCCACATCCTCTTGCAGGACGTTGGCGTAGAGGGACAGGAGAAGATAAAAGAAGCTAAGGTGCTCGTAGTGGGTGCCGGCGGCCTCGGTGCCCCAGTATCGCTCTATCTCGCTGCGGCGGGTGTAGGCACCATAGGCATTATAGACGGCGATGTGGTGGACCTCTCCAACCTACAGCGCCAGGTGATTCACTTTACAAAGGACGTAGACCGACCCAAGGTGCTCTCTGCCAAGGAGAAGATGCTTGCCATCAATCCTAACGTGAAGGTCAATGCCATTCAGGACTTGCTGATGGCTAATAATGCTCTTGACATCATCAAGGACTATGACTTCATCGTGGACGGCACGGACAACTTCCCCGTGAAGTTCCTTATCAACGATGCCTGCGTCATGGCGGGCAAGCCGTTCTCGCATGGCGGCATACTGCGCTTTGAGGGACAGACGTTCACCCACGTGCCAGGCACGGCTTGTTACCGCTGCCTCTTCGGTGCACCACCACCACCTAACGCCGTGCCTACCTGTTCGCAGGCTGGCGTGCTCGGTGCCATTGCCGGCATGCTCGGAACTATCCAGGCTGCCGAGACGCTGAAGTACATCACGGGCGTGGGAGAGCTGCTGACTAACAAGCTCCTTACCTTCAACGCCAAGACGATGGACTTCCGCAAGATTACTACTCACAAGAGCCATCGCTGCAAGCTCTGCGGAGATAATCCTACCATCCACGAACTGGTGGACTACGAACAGGCGCAGTGTGACTTGAAGAAGCATTAAGGTAGTGGTTTGGTGGTTTAGTGGTTTGGTGGTTTGGTTATGTGTATGATAGTTACATAACCATTCAACCAAGCAACTAAACAACCAAAGGCAGGTTAAAAACCTGCCCTCCCAGTACCAAACAACTAAACAACCACTATGGCAAACCCCTACAACTGGACAGACAGCGGCAAGGTGATTCACATCACCGCCGAGGCCTATGCCTCCATCCTCGAACAGGCGCAGAAGGACGCTCCGATAGAGAGCTGCGGCTATGCCCTCGGAGAAATTGAGGAGGACGGCACACCACTGATTACATACAACTACCCCATAGAGAACATAGACCACGCCGAGGAACACTTCACCATGGACCCCCGACAGCAGTTTGCCGCCATCAAGTATGCGCGCGCCAACAAGCTGAAGGTCATCGGCAACTGGCATAGCCATCCAGCATCGCCCAGCCGCCCCTCTGAGGAGGACAAGCGATTGGCGCTCGACCCTAACATCATGTATCTCATCATGTCGCTCGCACCCGAGGTGTCGGGCCTACCTTACGTAACAGACGACTCGCCAGTGCTCAACGCCTTCGAGATTAAAGATGGCGTGGTGACAAGATATGGAGTGATTGTAAAATAGGTCGTCTGGTGGTTTAGTGATTTAGTGGTTTGGTTATATGTATGCAGCCACATAACCATTCACCCAATCAACTAAACCACCAAACAACTAAATAACCAAACAACCAACATGCACAAACAGACATTAGCAACCCTCACCGACTACCAGAAGCGTGATGCCTACGGTGCGCTGAGCATGCCCGTATATAACTGTTGCTCGTTTGAGTTTGACACCGCCAAACAGATGAGCGACGTATTCTGCGGCAGAGTGCTCGACCCCGAGTACTCACGCGTGATGAACCCTACGGTGACTTTCTTCGAGAACCGCGTGAAGTCGCTCACTGGTGCAGCGAACGTCTTTGCCTTCAACAGCGGCATGGCGGCTATCTCCAATATCCTCCTCACCTTTGCCGAGGCGGGGAAGAACATCGTGACCAGCAGCCACCTCTTTGGCAATACCGTGGCACTGATGCGCAACACCTTGCGCCCTCTCGGCATAGAGACACGCGAGGTAAACCTCCTCGACCTTGAGGCGGTGAAGGAGGCGGTGGACGAGAACACCTGCTGCGTGTTTCTCGAAATCATAACGAACCCTCAGATGGAGGTGGCGGACGTACCAGCACTCGCTGCCATCGCCCACGAGAAGAACGTGCCCCTCATTGCCGACACCACGCTCATACCGTTCACTGAGTTCGACGGCGCAGCACTCGGCATGGACGTGCAGGTGGTAAGCAGCACGAAGTATGTCAGCGGCGGAGCAACGAGCCTGGGCGGACTGGTCATTGACTATGGCACCTTCCCTAAGGTGAACCGCAAGGTTCGCTTCGAACTGCTCTTCAACCTCGGTGCTTATATGACACCGCATGCCGCATACATGCAGACACTCGGACTGGAGACGCTCGATGCACGCTACCGTGTGCACGCTGCCAACACTCTTGAACTAGCCAAGCGACTGCAGCACGTACCGGAGATAAAGCGCGTGAACTACCCTGGACTGGAGGACAATCCTTTCCACGACATCACCCTCCGCCAGTACGGCAGCACCGCCGGCGCCATGCTCACCATTGACCTTGAGGACAAGGCGCACGCCTTGCAGTTCATCAACAACCTGAAGGTCATCCACCGCGCCAGCAACCTCTTCGACAACCGCAGCCTCGCCATCCACACCGCCTCCACCATCTTCGGCCCTTTCTCTGGCTCGCAGCGCAGGGCGATGGACGTTTACGACACCACCATACGCCTCTCCATCGGTCTGGAGAACATAGAAGACCTCTACGAGGACATCGTGCAGGCAGCGAAAGGGAGTGAATAACTAATAGCGAATAGTGAAGAACGCATAATTCCAAATTAAAGAAACTCCCCATACACCAATATTGGCGTATGGGGAGTTTCTTGTGCATGCAAAAACACTCTTTCATAAGAATGGAAAGGAACAGACAACTTACAACCCGCGTTTTCTCTAATAGTAGATTATCAATATCCTACGTATTAAGCTCTCCCACCTATCAATGTTGCCATAAAGGTTCGTTTTCCCATCCTATAGGAAAACCGAGTGCTGCTTGATCTATTTCAGGGAACTTGCTAAATAAGGCATTCATCTTATCAAGCATATCGTTGTCGGGAGATATGACGTCAAGGAAATACTTGATGATGCACATGTCAAAATACACTTTCAAAGGGTCTGTCGGCAAAGAAATCCACGGACGTTTCATACTGATAGGCATCGTCGCACGTATAGAGAAGGTTCGGTTCCAAATGCGAGCATGATGACAACAAGAATTTCTGGTTACTCCAATAATTGTAAGCCAAGACTCAAAAGGGGCAACCTGCAAACCAAATGATTGCGCTATAAGCTTCTTGATTTTCTTGTTCTTGATATTGGAGTAAATATTGGTTACTACTCCAAAAGGCAATATTTCTGTCAACATCCATGCTGGCGGATATTGATTGCTGTACGTTTCCTTGAAGTGATTGATAAAATCCTCCTTGGTGTGATTGATTTCGTCCTCTATCAAGTGTAGGGAGCGATTGAACTTCTGGGGATTGGAAAAGTTGACAGTATCGGTCATCCAAAATGGATTGCCAGTTATATCTGTTCCAAAATTTACGATAGAACAACGCACAGCTATTTCAATCTTCTCAATCTCGTTGAACAACAACAGACGAAGCTTCTTATCAAAACGATATAGCATCATAACTTTACTGAATGATGCTCCAAGTTTGAATAAGTGTTGCTCTTTAGGAAAAGAAAGCAGGGGATACATATAGGCAGACAAGCGATAATAGCCGATGTGTGAAAGATAATGCTTAGCCTTTTCTTCATCGGTCATTTCTAATCCTCTCGACTTCAATAATTGTACTAAGTCACTGGGCGAGGAGAACATTTTCGTAAAAGGTATTTTTGTTATCATACGCCTATAAACAAAAACGACCCGCACATTTGAGCATCGTTGAGAGGCTTGGCGGGTTCTCGTGCTGCAAAGATACAAATAATCTTTGGAATTACAAACTTTTCGACAGAGGAAATCAGACAAAAATAGGTTGATTTTATATATTTAGGTTTAATTGTGTTAAATTTCGAGTTAAAACTGCGTTTTACTTATCAAAGCGAATGGCATTTCGAGATAAATACGCTACCTTTGTAATGTCTATACTCATACCGAAAGCCCCGATGGGCTGAGGTTGGGCAGACATATATACATATAAGGCGTAACTGTACGCTTTGGTTTTGACTTGTTAGAACTTCGCAAACTCTCAACTGTTCGTCAAAGACAAAGCAACGGGAACGCCTCATGGGGTGTATTGTATACTACCCTTATTGGCTTCAGATGCTGCTACCATCTGTTGTCATAGGGGTTTATTATATACTTACATCGTACGTGGGGCTTTCGGCGTTGTATCAGCGTTGTACATTGAAAGACGATATTTCTTATTTGTTACCTACT
>SAMEA104315434__coassemble_251_pt1 | contig 32933 bp, 19 predicted proteins | sample SAMEA104315434__metabat2_high_PE_014 | metagenome-assembled genome bin SAMEA104315434 (sample SAMEA104315434) | gut metagenome | biome: Monkey gut; feature: monkey-associated habitat; material: faeces | place: China | collected 2013
GGCTTTGCCGCTTCGCTTGTCGAAGTAATCGGCTTTGCCGCTTCGCTTGTCGAAGAACTTAGACAACATGGACAACTTTTTTCGTAGCTTTTGTTGTTTTGGTTGTCTCAGTTGTCGTTTTATTTTCTATTTACAAAAGTAATAAATTCTCTTTAAGCATGCAAATGATAAAGGATTTTTAACTTTATCATACAGCTCCGTAGCTGTTCTGCGATATTTCTCTGGCGATAATCACTGGGAGGGCAGGTTTGCAACCTGCCCACAAACGATATACTTTCTTTGGACTCTTGACTCGATAAAAATGGTAAATTTGGGAAACAACGCCAAAGCTGCCTTTTTACGCTGCAATAGCTATCCTTTCGTAATGCAATAGCATAGCTTTTACAGCACAATCTCTATGCTTTCGCAACGCAATCTATCACTATTCATTTTACAACCCTATATTCTACTGATTATCAATATTATACACACATACGCATCACAAGATACAAAAATGGTAAATTTCGGAACCATGGCGAATAATGCTCATAAACATAACAACTAAAAAAAATCGGCACGCCATCGGCTTTCGCCGCGACATGCCAATCTGATTAAACCTACAAAAAAAGTGACTGTTTGTTTAGTGGTTTAGTTGTCTGGTGGTTTAGTTGTTTAGTTATGTGAAGCACCAATTACTGTTCACGACACATACCACCAAACTTTCTAACATCTAAAACTTTCTATATCCGTACTTTGCTATTCCGCCCAGCTCTTCCTCTATTCTTATCAGCTGGTTGTACTTGGCCATACGGTCTGTTCTTGACAGTGAGCCTGTCTTAATCTGACCAGAGTTCGTTGCCACAGCAATGTCTGCTATGATGGTATCCTCCGTCTCGCCTGAGCGGTGTGAGGTAACAGTGGTATAGCCATGACGGTGCGCCATCTCTATGGCGTCGAGCGTCTCGCTGAGCGAACCTATCTGGTTCACCTTTATCAAGATGGAGTTTGCGGCACCCATCTTGATGCCCTTCTCCAGGAACTTCACGTTTGTCACGAAGAGGTCGTCGCCCACCAGCTGGCAGCGGTCGCCTATTCTCTTTGTCAGCTTCACCCAGTTCTCCCAGTCGTTCTCGTCCAGTCCGTCCTCTATAGAGTCGATAGGATACTTTGTGATGAGCTGCTCCAGGAAGTCTATCTGCTCATCTGCCGAGAGTTTCTTGCCGTTAGGGTCCTTCTTCTTGCCGTCTTTAAGCTGGCGGTAGTCGTAATAGTACTCGCCATTCTCCACTACCGCAAACTCGCTGGCGGCGCAGTCCATGGCAATCTTCACGTCCTTGCCTGGCTCATAGCCTGCTGCGGTGATGGCATCACATATTATCTGCAGTGCATCCTCTATGCCGTTGAGGGCTGGAGCGAAACCGCCTTCATCGCCTACGGCTGTTGAAAGTCCGCGCTTCTTCAAGAGCTTGGCAAGGTTATGGAACACTTCCGCTCCTATGCGTACCGCCTCGCGGATGCTGCTTGCACCTACTGGGCGAATCATAAACTCCTGGAAGGCTATTGGAGCGTCAGAGTGCGCACCGCCATTGATGATGTTCATCATTGGCACTGGCAGCACATACGCATTGGCACCTCCTATATATCTGTATACTGGCATTCCCAACGCCTTGGCAGCTGCCTGCGCCACTGCCAGTGAGACGCCGAGGATGGCATTAGCACCAAGGTTTGACTTGGTAGGGGTACCGTCCAGATCCAGCATCTTCTGGTCAATGGCTCTCTGCTGAAACACGTCGCAGCCCTTCAGCGCAGGGGCTATGATGTTGTTCACATTGCTCACTGCTTTCAGTGTGCCTTTACCCAGATAGCGTGACTTGTCGCCATCGCGCAGTTCCAGTGCTTCGTTCTCACCAGTGCTGGCACCTGACGGTACGGCTGCGCGACCCATCACGCCATTCTCCAGTACTACATCTACCTCCACGGTAGGGTTGCCACGTGAATCAAGAATCTCACGTCCTATAACTTTATCAATCTTTATCTCCATTGTTCTTTTTCGAGTAAATTACAGTTCTCCCTTGATTGCCTCTATCCATGCATCGATGCGCTCTGCCGTCTTGCTCTCCTCGTTGTCATTATCAAGAGCAAGGCCTACGAACTTGCCATCCTGCACTGCCTCTGAGTCATCATAGGTATAGTCGGCAGCGTCCACCTCTCCTATCACCTTTGCACCAGCCTCTTTCACTGCGCTGTACAGTTCTGCCATACCTCCACAGAAAGAGTCAGAATAACTACATGAGTCACCACAGCCAAAGAGGGCTACGGTCTTGCCGCTGAGGTCAGCACCCTTGATTACCTTCAAGCCGTCATACCAGTCGTCCTGCACTTCGCCCACGCCCCATGTGCTGGTACCGAGCAGCAGATTGTCATTCTCTGCTACCTTGTCTGCGTCAAAGTCCTGAACGTTGACAGCCTCAACGCCGAGCTTGCCTGCAATCTCGTTTGCTATTCCCTCGCATGTTCCTGTAGAACTGCCGAATACTACTATTGTCTTTTTCATAAATGAGTATGGTTTTGGGGTTAAACTTTTCTTTCCGTCACCGCAAGTCTTCCTTGTGTTTTGACGGTGCAAAGGTATTACTATTTTCCCTTTCCCACAATACTCAAAAGTTAGTGTTTTCTCTATACCTACTGATTGGTATCATGCTTCCTCAACTATATAGAAGCTACCTAACTTTCTAACAATAAATGCGGAAAACAATAGAAAACGTATGTTTTCATATATAATTCAGACGACATTCATTGTTCTTCTCCTTTTTTATGATTAACTTTGCATCAACCAAACAACCAAACAACTAAACAACCAAACAACTAAACAACTAACATGAAAAAACTACTACTACTCTTAGTGGCATTCACCACCTTCATTCAGGCGGATGCTATAGAGAGGACAAAACTCAACTTCAACGGTGGGTGGCTGCTCAAGGTAGGAGACTTCCAGGGAGCGGAACTGACCGACTATGCTGACAACAGCTGGAAACAGGTCACTCTGCCAAGGGCGTTCAACGAGAAAGAGGCGTTCAAGGTTTCCATCGAGCACCTCAGCGATACCGTTATGTGGTATCGCAAGCACTTCAACATCACCGAGACGGGTGACCGCAAGTATTTCATCGAATTCGAGGGCGTACGCTTCGGCGCCGACATCTGGCTCAACGGCAAGAAGGTGGGCTACACGGAGAACGGCGTGATGGCAAGCGGCTTTGACCTTACACCTTATATTATTAAGGGCGAGAACATCATTGCCGTGCGAGTGGACAACTCATGGACATATCGCGAGCGCACCACTGGACAGCGATACCAATGGAACGACAAGAACTTCAATGCCAACTACGGTGGCATTCCTAAGAACGTGTTCCTACACATTACCGACCGTCTCTACCAGACGCTCCCCCTCTACAGCGACCTCGGCACTACGGGCACTTACATATACGGCACCGACTATGACATTGCCGGCAAGCAGGTGACGGTGAATGCGGAGTCGCAGGTGAAAAACGAAGACGCCAAGGCGCGCAGCTTCCGCTTCTTCGCCAAGGTGCTGGATGCCGACGGCAGAGAGGTGGGTCATTTCGATGGCGAGAGATACACCCTGCAGCCTGGCGAGACAAGGACGGTGAAGGTAAGCGGCACACTGAAGGACGCCCACTTCTGGAGCTGGGGATATGGCTATCTCTATACCGTCAAGACACTGCTGAAGGCTGACGATGGCAGCAAGATTGATGATGTGGTAACACGCACGGGCTTCCGCAAGACACAGTTTGGCAATGGCAAGTTCTTCCTTAACGACCGCGCCATCATGATGCACGGCTATGCGCAGCGCACCAGCAACGAGTGGCCTGGCGTGGGCATGAGCGTACCAGCATGGCTGAGCGACTATAGCAACAGGCTGATGGTGGAGTCTGGCGGCAACCTCGTTCGCTGGATGCACGTATGCCCATGGAAGCAGGACATTGAGAGCTGCGACCGCGTAGGACTGCTGCAAGCCATGCCTGCCGGAGATGCTGAGAAGGACGTGGACGGCAGACGATGGGAGCAGAGACTAGAGCTGATGCGCGACGCCATTATATATAATCGCAACAATCCGAGCATCATATTCTACGAGAGCGGCAACAAAGGCGTGAGCCGTGAGCACATGATGCAGATGAAACAAATTCGCGACCAGTACGACCCTCATGGAGGCAGAGCCAGCGGCAGCCGCGAGATGCTTAACATTGATGAGGCGGAGTATGGTGGCGAGATGCTCTATATCAACAAGAGCAAGAAGCACCCCATGTGGTCCATGGAGTACCTGCGCGATGAGGGTCTGCGCAAGTACTGGGACGAGCAGAGCTATCCTTACCACAAGGAGGGCGACGGCCCACTGTATCGCGGCAAACCTGCCCTTGAATACAACCACAACATGGATGCCTTCGCTGCTGCAATGGTGGAGAAATGGTTTGAATACTGGCAGGAACGCCCCGGCACGGGCAAGCGAGTAAGCGACGGTGGCACGAAGATTATATTCTCTGATACCAACACCCACCACCGCGGTGAGGCCAACTACCGCAGCAGTGGCGTGACCGATGCCATGCGTATTCCGAAGGATGCCTTCTTCGCTCATCAGGTGATGTGGAACGGATGGGTGTCTCCTGAGAAAGATGCCACCTACATCGTGGGCCACTGGAACTACAAGTCTGGCACCGTGAAGCCTAAGGAATACGTGGTAAGCACTGGTGATGAGGTAGAACTATTCATCAACGGCAGGAGCATTGGCAAGGGCGAGCGCAGCAGCCACTTCCTCTTCACCTTCAAGGATGTAAGGTTCGAAGCAGGAAAGATAGAGGCTGTAGCCTACACTGGCGGCAAGGAGACAAGCCGCTACAGCATAGAGACCGCTGGCGAGCCTGACCATATCAAGCTGACCGCCATTCAGAACCCGGAGGGCTTCAAGGCTGACGGTGCCGACATGGCGCTGGTGCAGGTAGAAGTAGTAGACAAGCAAGGCAGACGCTGCCCACTCGACAACCGCATCATACACTTCTCATGCCAGGGCGAGGCTGAATGGCTTGGAGGCATCGCCACATCTGACGGCACGCCCGACAGCACCTTTGACAACTACATCGGCAAGACTGACCTGCCCGTGGAGTGCGGCATCAACCGCATACTCATCCGCAGCACCGTCACCCCGGGCAGCATAAGGATTTCTGCCAATGCCGATGGCATCAAGGATGCGGCAAGCATAGAGATCGCTACCGAGAAGGTGGACATAGAGCGTTATCTCCCTCAGAGCACTCTGAAGGGCGATCTCAGCCGCGGTGAGACTCCCTCTACCCCATCCTACACGGATATAAAGGAGACTGTGGACATCATTGGTGTCAAGGCTGGAAGCGACACGGAGTATGCACGCAACTCATTCGATGATGATGAGACAACGGAATGGAAAAGCGACGGCAAGCCTGAGAATGCATGGATTACCTATCAGCTAAAGGAGAAGACTGCGATAGACGAGATTACAGTGAAGCTCACCGGATGGCGCGATAAGATGTATCCTCTCGAGGTATATGCCGGCAAGAAGAAGGTATGGGAGGGCTACACATACGCTTGCCTCGGATACGTGCACATCAACATCGCCCACCCCGTCAAGGCGAAGGACATCACCATCAAGATGGTAGGCGACGCCAAGAGCAAGACGCAGCTCAGCGACACCAAGGAACTGGCTGGCGGCAAGGCGAGCACGCTCGACTTCATCGGCATCACCAAGGGCAAGCCGGTGCTCCGCATCGTGGAGATAGACCTGCTGAAGAACATTGCCACTAAGCACGACTGATTACAGACTGTCACACACTGACATAAACACAAACCGCCCGAGCTACATGATGTAGCTTAGGCGGTTTCGTCATTAATAGTGAAGGCTAATTTTTGGAACCACCCTGAAACAAGTCCTTCCCTCTTTGTTTTTACGCTGAAAAGACAATTCTAACGCTTCTAAACCTAAAAATAATTCTTCAACATGGAAAAATTTTATCCATTATGGATAATTTTCTCATGTAAAAACTATACCTTTGTAACACGAACCTTATTAAGTAATCAAATACTTACCTAAAGAATATGCCTGCAAACAAGAACGCTAACTTACGTTTTAAGATATTGGATCAATGCTTCAGCAACAAGCATAGGAGATTCACTTTTGATGATTTAGTAGATTTCGTCAGTGAAAAACTGGGCTACAATATCAGTCCGCGTCAGATTCGTGAGGACATTGCGAACATGCGGATTGGACCGTATTATGCGCCTATAAAGGCAATACCATATGATGGCAAAAAGTGTTTTTACCATTATACAGACTACGATTATTCTATTTTCAAGAACGAACTGACAACGGAGGAAATAACCAATCTGCGCTCCACCATAGAAATGCTTGGACGTTATCGAGGCATTCCTGCTAACGCCTGGCTGGAAGAGGTTATCTCTAATCTTGAATATCGTTTCGGGGTAAAAGCGAACACGGAGAATCTCATTTCTTTTGAGCAGAATGATATGCTGAAAGGTTTGGAAAATCTTTCTGGGCTGATAGATGCAACCATAAACCACCAGACCTTAGAGATGTCTTACCAATCATACGGCAAGGACAAAAGGCTGGTATTAGTATATCCCTATTATATAAAGCAATATAACGGGCGTTGGTTCCTTTTTGGAATGAACGATGAAAGGAAGAGAATTGAAAGCTATGCGCTGGACAGGATAGAGAGCTACCGGTTGGCTGACAAAGCCTTTGTAAAGAATGATAGCATAGATTTCTCTACCTATTTCGATGACGTGATAGGCGTTTCTGTGCCGTATGACGACAGCGTTGCAACTGAAGAAATCGTTTTGAGGTTTTCCGAAAAGAGATTTCCTTATGTCGTTTCAAAGCCTATCCACCACACTCAGAAAATAATGGACGCCCCCTGCACCATCAGCATCAGGGTCAAGCTAAACCGCGAACTATACCAAAAGATTTTCTCGTTTATACCAGACGTGGAAGTACTGGCGCCTGAATGGTTCCGCAATGATATTCGGGATAAAATACAAGAGAATCTAAAGAATTATCTATCTGTGCAGAAAGACTGCACCCAGACAGAGTAATTTTGTGGTGATATTTGATGAATTATAGACATTTCAATATATGAACAAACAACAACTCGCAAATAAGATTTGGGCATCAGCTAATAAGATGCGCTCAAAGATAGATGCCAATGAGTATAAAGACTATATTCTTGGTTTGATATTCTACAAGTTTCTCTCAGACAATGAGGTAAACTACCTTCTGAAAGACGGATGGACAGCAGACGACTTGGTTAATCTTGTAGAGAATTATGAGGATGAGAACTCAAAACTCGTTATTGAGTACTGCAAGAACAATATAGGTTATTTTATTGAGTACAATAACCTTTTCTCTACATGGCTTCAGCCCGATAGCAACTTTACTGTGGCTGACCTCAGCGTGGCTCTCAATTCCTTCGACCGCCTGGTGAGCCACAACTACAAGCCAGTGTATGACGGTATTTTCAAGACGCTGCAGGCTGGTCTGAGCAAGCTCGGTGAGAACCCTGCCAGTCAAACTCGTGCGATCAAAGACCTTATCAAGTTAATCAAGGACATTCCTACAGATGGTTCTCAGGACTATGACGTACTAGGGTATGTTTATGAATTCCTGATAGGAAACTTTGCTGCTAATGCAGGAAAGAAAGCTGGCGAGTTCTATACTCCTCACGAGGTGGCTATTCTGATGTCAGAGATTGTGGCTGAGCACCACAAGGACAAGCAGCAGATAGAAATCTATGACCCGACTTCTGGTTCTGGGTCTCTTCTTATTACTATCGGTAAGTCTGTAGGCAGACATATCGCAGACAAGAACCGTGTGAAGTATTATGCCCAGGAGCTGAAGGAGAACACTTACAACCTTACTCGTATGAACCTTGTTATGCGAGGCATACAACCAAGCAACATCAATACACGTTGTGCCGATTCGCTTGACGAGGACTGGCCATTGAGCAAGGCTGATAGCGAGATAGGGCAACCGCTGTATGTGGATGCCGTAGTCAGCAACCCTCCTTACTCCCAGCATTGGGACCCTACGGACAGAGAGATGGACGCTCGCTTCAAGAACTATGGCGTAGCACCGAAGAGTAAGGCTGACTATGCCTTCTTATTGCATGAGCTTCATCACATCAAGCCAGACGGTATCCTCACCATAGTATTGCCACATGGTGTCTTGTTCCGTGGAGGAGAAGAAGAACAAATTCGTACCAACCTCATCGAGAAGAACAATATAGATGCCATCATCGGGCTGCCTGCCAATATTTTCTTTGGCACTGGCATTCCAACACTTGTCATGGTGCTGAAGCAGCATCGTGACAACGATGATGTCTTGATTATTGATGCCAGCAAGGGCTTCATCAAGGACGGCAAGCAGAACAAACTGCGTGCCTCGGACATCAGGAAGATTGCCGATACGGTGCGTGACCGCAAGAGCATCCCTGGCTTCTCTCGCACCGTATGCCGTGAGGAGATTCGCCAGAACGCATATAATCTGAACATACCGCGCTATGTAGATTCAAGCGAGGAAGCTGATCATTATGACATCTACGCCACCATGTTTGGCGGCATACCGAATGCGGAGATTGACCTCCTTCAGAAGTATTGGGATGCCCTGCCTTCCCTGCGAGCAGAACTTTTTGTGCCAGAGGCGGACAAGCCGTATTCTCTGCTTCGTTCCGAGGACACCAAGAGTATCATTGAGAGCAATAAGGATGTCAAGGCTTTCCGAGAGCAGTTTGACGGAGCTTTCAATGGCTTCGCAGATACGATGCACAAACGACTCATAGTGGGCGTAATGTCTGTTCATGAGCTTACAGCACAAGATGATATAGCATTGGATATTTTCAATCGTTTGAAAGACATTCCATTGGTAGATAAGTATGCCGCCTACCAAGCCTTGGCTGACCAATGGCAAATGATTGTCAATGACATTGAGACCATACAACAAGATGGGCTTGATGCTGTGTGTGAAGTTGAGACAGCTTATAAAATCGTGAAGAAGAATGACGAGGAGATAGAAGTTCCTGATGGTGTGAAAGGCAGGATCATTCCTTTCTGTTTGGTGCAGCATGAGAAGTTTCAGACAGAGTTGGATGCCATTACAGCCTTGCAACAGCGCATAGAGACCATTGGCAGTGAATTGGATGAATTGCGTGAATCCTTTACTGATGAAGAGTCTGAGACCTATCTCGACAGCGAGAAGAACAATGCATTCAACAAGTCGGCAATCAAAGCGGATGCTAAGCCCAAGGCTGACGTGGAAGCAGAGACAAAGGAAAAACTTAAGAAGATTGTGAAGCTATGGGATGAACAGTCTAAGGCTGGCAAGCAAATCAAGGCTGACAAGCAAGCCCTTGTAGACAAGACTGTAGATGCTATCGAGCATCTTACGGACGAGGAAATTTCTATGTTTTTACACCAGAAGTGGATAGAGCCAGTATGCCAAGGCATAGCAGGGACATTCACTTCCGTTCTCTCCGCATTAGAATCTCAGGTTCATTCATTGAGCGAGAAATATGCTGTCAGCTATCAGCAGATAGACTCAGAAATGGCGGTGGCGCAGAGTGAATTGTCATCACTCGTTAGCCAGCTTACAGGCGATGAGTATGCTATCAAGGGCTTGAAGGAGCTGACTGGGAGGGCTTGACTGGGAGGGCAGGTTTGCAACCTGCCCACGAGCGAAGCTGAAGACGACAAGACCACTGGGCAGGTTACAAACCTGCCCTCCCAGTGCAAACCTGCCCACAACAAAAAAAAACAAAACATGAAACAGATTGATACAAGATACAACGAGGCGGTACAACAAATCAAGTCTGCCATACTGCAAAACCAGTTGGAAGCTGCCAAGGCGGTAATTCGCCCGCCAATGGCGGACGAATTACAAGGCGTTGATAATGATGAAACGGCTCTTGTCACAAGATAATGACAAAGCGGAGAGCTGAAATAGAATTTGGAAATCATGATTTCCAAAACAAGCAGAGAACTACAAAAGAGACACGAAGCATGAACGAGCAACCGATAGACGGATTCGTCAATGAAATAAAGAATATTATAGATGAGGCACGGGCCAAAGCAATGCGCAGCATCGACTTCTGCCGAGTACAGATGTACTGGGCTATAGGCAAGCGTATATTCGAAAAAGAACAGCAAGGAAAGGAACGTGCAGATTACGGAAAGTTCCTCATCAGGAATCTTGCCAAAGAAATTGAGCCTCAATATGGCAGTGGATTTGGTGTAAGACAATTGGAGCTAAGTCGGCAGTTTTACCGCACATACCCAAATGCGAATACACTGTGTGCGCAATTGAATTGGTCGCAATATAAGTTACTGATAGCGATTTCTGACCCTGATAAGCGAGAGTATTATCAGTTGGAAGCCGTTAATGAATGTTGGTCTAAACGCCAGTTGGAACGTCAAATCAACTCTATGCTCTATGAGCGTCTTTTGCTGAGCAATGACAAAGAGGCTGTTCTTGCCGTGGCTCGCAACGAACGCATCCCCGAAACGCCCCAAGAGATCATCAAAGATCCCATGGTATTGGAGTTTCTCGGATTGGAGCGCAAAGCGGCATATTACGAGAAAGACTTGGAGAGTGCCATCATTTCACATATTGCCGATTTCCTGCTTGAGATGGGCAAAGGCTTTTCTTTCGTTGCTCGCCAAAAGAGACTTCTGGTAGAGGATGACGAATACTTCGCCGACTTGGTATTCTACAATCGCTTGCTCCGTTCGTTTGTAGTAATAGAGATAAAGAACCATAAGTTGACTCACCAAGATCTGGGGCAGCTCCAACTCTACGTCAACTACTACGACCGCTACGAGAAAACGCAGGACGAGAATCCTACCGTCGGCATCCTTCTTTGTACAGCCAAAAACGATACTGCAGTGCGTCTTGCACTGCCAGAAGACAACAAGACAATTCTTGCAAGTAAGTACCAACTATTCCTGCCAACAGAAGAGCAGCTCCGCACGGAGATAGAACGACAGAAACAACTATTCTATTTGCAGCATGAGAATAAAAAGGACAAGGAGGGATAAGTATGAATGAACCAAAGATTAGATTCAAAGGATTTCAGGGGGAATGGGAGAAGACCACTTTAGGAAATTCGGAATTCTCAATATTTGCTGGAGGTGACATTGATAAATCCATTATAAAAGAAAAAGGAAAATATCCTGTTATTGCAAATGCTTTAACTGCCGATGGAATTATAGGGTATTATGATGATTATTATCGCATAAAGGGACCTGCTGTTACTGTTACTGGACGTGGTGAAATTGGACATGCTCAAGCAAGACATTATAACTTCACTCCAGTTGTGCGGCTTTTGACAATCTTAAGTCCTCATAATGTAGATTTCCTTGCAAATGCAATAGATTGTTGTAACGTTGCCCAAGAATCTACAGGAGTGCCACAGCTAACAACCGAAAAGTTGAAAGAATACAGCTTTCGCATTCCAAGCATTGCCGAGCAGCAAGCCATCTCTTCTTACTTCACCCACCTCGACTCCCTCATCACCACTTCCGCTTCTCGTCTTGCCTCTCTCAAACAGATGAAGGCAGCGAGTCTGCAAGCCATGTTCCCACAAGAAGGAGAAACTGTGCCTAAAATCAGATTCAAAGGATTTGAAGGGGAATGGGAGAAAGTAAAAGCTGATGCGATTTTCAAAACTATAAATGAAAGGAATAGACCTGATTTACCAGTATTGTCTGCAACACAAGACAAAGGTATGGTAACAAGAGAGTCAATAGGTTACAACGTTTTTCATGATAGCTCAAATGAGGCAACTTATAAACATATAAGATCTGGTCAATTTGTTATACATTTGCGTTCTTTCCAAGGGGGATTTGCTCATTCTTCAATAGAGGGTATTTGTTCTCCAGCTTATACCATTTTGGAGTTCAAAGATAAAAATGTTCACGACGATTTGTATTGGAAATATGTTTTAACATCAAGGCATTTTATAAAAAGTCTTGAATTAATCACATATGGCATTCGTGATGGGCGTTCTATTAGCTACGAGGAATTTAAAGAAATGTACTTTCTTATTCCCTCTCTCCCCGAGCAGCAAGCCATCGCCTCCTACTTCACCTCTCTCGACAAGCAAATCGCCCTCCAGTCCCAGCGTTTGGAAAAGTTGAAGCAAATCAAGTCCGCTTGCTTGGACAAGATGTTTGCGTAACGGCACTGGGAGGGCAGGTTTGCAACCTGCCCACAAGCGAAGACAAAGACGATAAGGGTATTGGGTAGGTTACAAACCTACCCTCCCAGTAAGCGAAGGCAATGCCATTGGGCAGGTTACAAACCTGCCCTCCCAGTAAAATCCCAGTAAAATATGATGAATGAAAATCCATTCTATAATAAAAATGAGGCGATGACCGTGACAATGGGACATCTACCCCATGTGAGCCAAAGACAAAAGCTGTATGCTGTGACTTTTCGCCTTCATGATTCATTGCCGAAAGACGTGACACTATCATATATGAATGAATGCACGGCACGTTATGGCGAGAAAGAACCCGACTTCAAATCCAAACGCGAGATTCTCTTGCACAAAAAGATGATGGAATATATGGACATGGGTCATGGCGAATGTCTGCTGAAGTATCCTGATGTTAGGATAATAATAGAGGAGGCGTTTCGCTATGTTCACGACAAAATGGCATTAGTACATGCTTATGTGATAATGCCGAACCATATACATATTGTGTTGGAAACGAAGGAAGAGGTGAAGATACAAGAGGTGATGCATAACTTGAAAAGATATACAGCCTCAAAAATCAACAAGCTATTACTGCGTGAAGGTAACGTATGGCAACGTGAATATTACGACCGTGTCATACGTAATCAAACGCATTATGAGAATGCAGTCAAGTACATCATCAATAATCCTCGACATTGTAAAAGTGACGAGTACTCATTGGGCGGAATGGCACTGGGAGGGCAGGTTTGCAACCTGCCCATAAGCGAAAAAAAAAATGCTATAAGGGATATTGGGCAGGTTACAAACCTGCCCTCCCAGTAAGCGAAGAATGAATGTAATAATCGACTATTGGACAAGATGTTTATGTAACAAAAATAAATATAGCTAATCATGACACAAGGAAGTAACGATAACACACAAATACAAAAAGTGTCTATCCGCTTTTTTAACGACCGCGAAGTGCGAGCCATCTGGGATGACGAACAACAAAAATGGTGGTTCTCAGTGCTCGACGTAGTAGGCGTGCTGAACGACCAAGATGATTACAACAAGAACCGAAACTATTGGAAGTATCTGAAAACAAAACTCAAAAGAGAAAAGAGTGAAGTGGTTAGTGCCACTAACCAGTTGAAGTTGTTGGCTCCTGATGGGAAAAGGCGTTTGACAGATGTCCTTGACACCGATGGTATTCTCTTGCTCGCAGCTAATTTCCCCAATACCAAGGCTTCGCGTTTTGTGGCATGGCTTACCAATAGCGAAGAGAGCATTGACGGAAAGAGCCGTTCTAAGGCATACGCTATGTTTGAAAGTAGTTTAATAAATAGCATAGAGGTCGGTACTATAAAAGGACTGCAACAGATTCATGCCTACCTGTTTGGCGGACTTTATGATTTTGCAGGAAAAATACGCACGGTCAATATCGCCAAAGGTGGTTTCCAGTTCGCCATGGCAACTTACTTGCCTGCAACACTCCAACAAATAGAGCAGATGCCGGAGGATTCTTTTGAGCAGATAGTGGACAAGTACGTAGAGATGAACGTGGCACACCCATTCAGAGAAGGCAATGGCAGAAGTACTCGTATATGGCTTGACTTGATACTAAAAAAACATCTAAAGCGGTGTGTAGATTGGAGCCTGATAAACAAAAAAGACTATCTGGAAGCCATGACTCGAAGTGTGGCAGACAGTACAAGCGTCAAACAACTGTTAAGCAATGCACTGACTGACAAAATAAATGACCGCGAGATGTTTATGAAGGGCATTGACTATTCATATTACTACGAGCAAGAAGATTAATAAATAACAGAATTATCATGACAAATAACATACAAAGTTTCATCAAGGAACTCGCTTTTGAGGAAGCACTGACAGCGCATTTGCTCAACCATGGTTGGAATGAGGTGATAAAGAACCCGACAGAAGAACAACTTGTGGAGAACTGGGCAAGTATCATCTATGACAACAACCGCGGCATTGACAAATTGGGCAACTATCCGCTCACTAAGAGCGAGATGCAGCAAGTCATAGATAAGGTGAATATGTGTGATTCGCCATACGCCGTGAACAAGCTGATCAATGGGCAACAGATAAGCATCAAGCGAGACAATGAGGCTGATACGAACAACTACGGCAAGGAGGTATATCTTAAAATCTTCGACCCACAGGAAATCTCAGCAGGGCAGAGTCGCTATCAGATAGTGCGCCAGCCAAGGTTCAAGACGCAGGAGGCTCTGCAGGGCGACCGCAGGGGTGACGTGATGCTGCTCATCAATGGTATGCCTGTCATCCACATAGAACTGAAACGCAGCAAGGTGGATGTCAGCCAGGCTTGTTTCCAGTTAAAGCGATATACGCATGAGGGCATCTTTGCCAAAGGAATATTCTCCATGATACAGATATTCGTGGCGATGACTCCAGAGGAAACGCTCTATTTTGCCAACCCCGGGTCGGAGGAGCGTTTCTCCCCACAGTATTATTTCCATTGGGAAGATTTCAACAACTCCATAGTGAGAGACTGGCGACAAGTGGCTACCGACCTGCTGTCCATACCGATGGCGCATCAGATGGTGGGCTATTACACCATAGCGGACGATAAGGACAAGACATTGAAGGTGCTGCGCAGCTACCAGTACTTTGCAGTGAGCAAGATAAGCGACAAGGTGAAGGAGACCAACTGGGATGATCACTTGCACCGTGGTGGGTATATCTGGCATACGACAGGTTCGGGTAAGACTATGACTTCATTTAAGTCGGCACAGCTTATTGCCAACTCGGGTGATGCAGACAAAGTGGTGTTCTTGCTCGACCGCATAGAACTTTCAGTGCAGTCGCTGGACGAATACCGCGGCTTTGCTGGCGATGCCGATTCCGTGCAAGATACGGCAGATACCAGCATTCTGATAGCAAAGCTGAAGAGTACGGACAGGGATGACCGGCTTATCGTGACCTCCATCCAGAAGATGAGCAACATAAAGGAGGGGGCTAACATCTCCAAGGAACTGATAGATACGATAGGCAGGAAGCGACTGGTGTTTATCGTAGATGAGTGTCATCGCAGCGTATTTGGCGATATGCTCATCAGTATCAAGCATACCTTCCCTCGTGCCTTGCTATTCGGCTTCACGGGTACCCCAGTGTTTGAGGAGAATGCCAGAAATGAAATAACCACGGAGACGCTCTTTGGCGATATGCTGCATAAATACACTATCGCCAGTGGTATTCCCGACGGCAATGTGCTCGGCTTCGACCCTTACATGGTGAAGACCTATGATGATGACGAGTTGCGGGAATTGGTGGCTTTCCATTATATTGACCTCAAACTCAATGAGCGCGAAATAGAGGGTGAGCCAAGGAAGCGCACCACGGAGGAATACTTGCAACTCATAGAGACGGATGAAGAGCTGCGGAAGATATATAATCGCTTCGTGACAGAACTACAAATGCCTGACAGCTATACGAAGGATGGTAAGAATGTGCATGGCGTAGAGCATTATCTGCCTAAGAACATCTATCAGTCAGAGAAACATCATTTGGCTGTGGCACAGGATATTGTGAGCAGCAGGGAGCTGTTGAGCAAGAACGGGAAGTTCCATGCCATGCTCGCTACTAAGAACATACCTGAGGCGATAGCCTATTACAGGTTGTTCAAGGAGCATTATCCCTCAATGAACGTGGTGGCAGTCTTTGACAACAACATTGACAACTCTGACGAAGGTATTGCACGTGAAGATAAAATCGTAGAGATGCTGACGGATTACAATGCCAAGTATGGCATGACATTCCAGTTGGCAAATTATGCAAAGTACAAGAAGGACGTGGCGAAGCGTCTGGCACATAAAAAGCCATACATCGATATTGAGAACGACCATAGCAAGCAAATAGACCTGCTCATTGTGGTCACACAGATGTTGACGGGCTATGATTCGAAGTGGATTAACACACTGTATGTAGATAAGGTGATGAAGTATGTGGACATCATTCAAGCCTTCTCTCGTACCAACCGTTTGTTTGGTCCAGACAAGCCGTTTGGCATCATAAAGTATTACAGCTATCCATACACCATGGAGCAGAACATAGATGATGCTTTGGAAGTGTATGTTGACAGACCATTGGGAGTGTTTGTGGATAAGTTGGAGAAAAACCTTTGCAACATCAACCAGCGCTTCCTGACCATTCGCGACATCTTCCATTCTCACAACATCAAGAATTTCGAGAAGCTTCCTGATACTCGTGAAGACCAGAATATGTTTGCGAAATGTTTCTCGGAAATGACACACCTGCTTGAAGCGGCGAAATTGCAAGGGTTCGTATGGGAGAAGAAGGAGTATGAATTCGTGCATGGCAGTACCTATACAAAGGCGGTAATGGAAATAGACGAGGAAACCTATCTGATTCTGCTGCAACGCTATCGTGAACTTTTTGAAGGTGGCGGCACTTCTGGAGACTCTAAAGATACATGGGAGTATGCCATAGACACTTACATCACGGAGACAGGGACGGGGACTATCAATGCAGAATATATTGACGCAAAGTTTCAGAAGTTCATCAAGAACCTCTATACGGAAGGTGCTGGCAGCGAACTGACAAGAAGTGCGATGGAAGCATTGTGCAAGACCTTTGCCACACTGTCGCAAAAGGATCAGCGCACGGCTCTCATCGTATTGCATGACATTCAGAGTGGAGACTTGCACCTTGACAAGGGAAAGACTATCTACGATTACATTGCAGAGTATCAGAAGAATGAGCTGCACAAGCAGATCATGAATCTGAGTGAAGCTACTGGAGTCAATGCTAGCCAACTGACCATTATCATGAACAGCGAGGTGAACGAGCAGAACCTGAACGAGTATAACCGCTTTGAGGAACTGAAGCTCACACTCGACCTGCAAAAGACCCGTGCATTCTTGCAGAAAATCACAGGTGAGCCCGTACTTCCATACCTCGTGAAGCCTAAGGCTGACAAGATTCTTCGCCGCTTCATTCTTGACCCTGCAGCAAGAAGCCTCATATTGACTGCATGGCTGCATGATGAGGTGACGCTCGACACGGCAGAGCAGTATGAAGAGGAGCATGCCGATACGGAAGAGATAACTGAGAGGGACGAACAAAGCGTGGAGACCACCGATGATGCTCTGGACACTGAAAAAGTAAAGCAGAGAGTAAAAGCTATTCTGGACGTTTCCTTGAAGGGTGTCAGCCAACGCATGCGCCCACAGGAAGAAGTGATAGACAGCGTGTTCTATGTGTTGGACAAGAAGTCATTGGAGAGTCTGGACGGTGTAGGCCTGTTCATATCACGCGCCTTCTCCAACCTCTTTGTCAAGAAAGCCACGATAGTGGATAAGTTCGTGGGCTTCAACCTGCTTGTCACCAAGTTTGAGGCATACCTAAAGAAACTCTATTTCTTGATGAACGGTGAGGAGCTGAAACCACAGTATGAAGGAAAAGATGCGACATGGAAAGATGTGATTCACGGCATCCACCCGTTGTGGAGCCTAAAATACAACTTGAACGAGGAGTATCAGAAGCTCTATCAATATCTATTGATGGTGAAAGAATGGCGAAACGCCGAGTCGCACATCTCGCCTACGGCATCAGAACAGGAGATAGATGCTGCCATTCACATCATCATCACCATGTATTTCTATGCCACAGGCTCATGTGTCAGGGCACTGAAGTTTGCCGATAAAGAGCCAGAAGGCACTGCGGAGGTAACGCCATACCGCCTGACAATAGCGGAAGACCAGGTCAGGTTTGCCGCAGAAGAGGAGCATGACGACAGAGAGTAGTTCTAATATAAAAAAAACTGGGGAGCTATGATTAATGAAAATATAGAATACAGCCATACTGCATATCTCGATTTATTGAAGACGCGCGGAATGCGTACGCTTCAAAAGAACATGCCATTATGGAAGTTCAAACTGGCAGAAGAAGAATATGAGGCATTGAAACAGACGCTTAGAAGTCATACGAACGACCTTGCCAGATATGGCGAGGAAGCGGCTTTGTGCTATGCTGAGTGGTGGCGAAGAGACTATAAAGGGAATATTCCTTCCAAGGAAGATGTTGCCGTCGGCATAGGACTTCATCGCAGTCATGGTGACAACTTGTATATGGCAGCCAGAAAAGCCTTACAGAGGCATGAGTATACTTTCCTACACTCTCTAAAGGGAACGGAATATTTCCGTACCTTGCTGATTCAAGGAGGACTTCCAATCAACTATATTAAAACCAGTGGGAACATTGGCAACTTTTCCAGATTCTTGAAGGAACTGGTGAGCGAATTGTCATCCCTCAATATTGACTGGAACGATGTGGATAGTTCTATTATACAGCAGTTTAACTGTATATCTTATTTAGGGAAGGCCTTTAAGAATGAAAACATATATGATGTTTCCATGCAGATAGCCCATGCCATCATTGTAGGAGACAAAGACCTTCTTCCCTATGATGATACTGACGCATCGCTTGCAGAACTAACAAAATCCCTGGAGACGGCTTATAGCCGAGCAAAAACACAACGCCAAACCCGCCCGCTTTCCATGCATTGGAAACTCAGAACAACAGAGAACGGCAAAGGGATTCTTTATGTAAACATGGATGTCGTAAAGGATATTTCATCTGATTCCATTCCTGGTTTAAACATAATGACATGCTATTCCTTTGATGTGTTTGTAGCAGGAACACTTGTGGGTAAATATGTGAGGAAAGACAATATCAGAGATGAGGAAGGCAATATCTTGTCAGCAGTATACACACGTATTAACGTAGGTATGCGAAACGACATTTTGTGGACAGGAGAACCTGTGGTAGAGGTCAAGGTAAGATGTGACAACGATGACCGATTGTTCTTAACAATAGCCGGTTGTTATCCCCCAAACTTTGAGTATCCACAGGTGTTCCAGATGCTGGATGACAACCTTTTCTGTATGTCGAAGACAGCCAATGCCGAGAACAACATGGCAGTGTTTTCTCGTGAGTGGAAGAATGGCGATTCTTTGCCAATAAGCATTTGTGACCGGGAATTTTATTGTAATGCTTTTACTGATGAGTTGGAATTACAAAACTCAGAAACAGGTGAAGAGGTCAAGTTGACCAATGACTTCACACCATATACAGTAGAATTCTCAGGCAACTACATTTCCTGGGTAGAAAAGTCAAACTATAAATTGCTTTCAACGATACCGTATGTCCGCGTGTATGATCAGGAGAAAAATCGTGTTCAGAACTGCGCTGTAAAGTATAGATTTAGAAATAGCAATTACACCAAATGGCGTAGCTTGAAGACATCTTGTGTCTTCCCCTATGGTCTGGTCGATATTCGTGTGGAGCTACCAGATGGACATATCGTTACAGAAACATTCTATTCTATAGGAGAATTAAAGTTCTATTCTGACAATGAAAGTGTTTTCTCAACAAATATTATATGTTCTTGTGGTGAGGATATGCTTCCAGAAATGAATGTGTTGGATGGTGTTGAAATAACGCGATTGGCTGCAAACAAATGGAATGTAAAGAGACGTATGGATAGTAAGTTCGCTCCATCGGTATGTGGCTTTAGCCTTTATTGTGGAGGAAATCCTACCCTACGCCTATCTATTGCTATTCCTTTTGATGGAGTGACTGTCACAGATATACATGGGAATATCGTACCGAACGGCAAGATTATATCTTTGCCAAACTTGACTAACTTTTGTGTCGTAAGTCATGGCGGTTATGGAAAAAAACGCAATGTGAACGTGTCATATGTTTCTGACAAAGTAGAAGACTATAGTTTAGTCAAGCATTTGCATAGCAAGGTGATTGAGGGCCTGGTATCTCTTGCTGATTACAATGATCTTATTGTTCGTATGTTTAATATGTATGGGGCAAACAGCTTTGACCGTTCCAGCTCTGTTGTATTAAATGTCTTTGGTACAGAAATTTACATCAGGAAGTTCGTTTTGGAATCAACTCTTGAGGATGGAAAAATAAGGGTCATCGACAGCACGGAAGAAGAAACAGATGATTTTGTCTATAATGGCGATGTTTATGCTTTTCCTGTTGGGGATGAGCTTCCGACTGAAAAATTCTTCGTAGTAAAACTGGAGAGGATAGATGAAAACGGAAATCTGTTTGCTTTCCCTGATGACTTTGCCCAGCAAGAGATCGTTGTCTTTTCCGGTCCAGAGTCAAAGCGCAGGATGATTCCTAAATATTTTAACAGGGAAGCCTGCGATTTCGGAAAAGAAGAAAGATTAGCACATTCTTCAAGCAATACGAAAGACTGGTATGAGGCATTGAAAAATGAGGATGTCATGATGGGCAAGCATTGGAAAGATGTATGTAAGGCATTTGATATCTGTAGTAGATATAATTTGCCTTTCCCTACATATAATGGGTTAAAGCCGATAGGACGCAACTCAAAATTGTTGGCAAAGTTTGTGATTTCAATGTGTATTAACGAGTACAAAGATGTCTTGTCACAAGATATTGATAGGTTTGAGCAAGAGATGGTTGTTGCAATTCACTGGATTCCAGCAAAGATTTGGGAAGAATGTATTAGTGAGCTTATGGCAAGTGTTCCTGAAGTAATACAGCCTATGATGTCTAGAAAAATCCAGTCTTTAGTGAAACTGTTGCAGGAATTGTTTAGTTCGACAGTTTCTACAGACATAGCACAAGATTTTGCAGCTTTCCTCGTTTCTGGTAATGTTAGTGCAGGAAGAGCTTTTAATATTGCAGACATCAATGCTTATTGTGCTAAAATACATGGTTTGTCTGATACGAATAAAGACTTGCCGATTGCTGATTTCTCATTGAGCAATGCTTATTACAATCAGGGGCAAAAATTGTTGCCTTCATATAGGGTTATGTTGGAGGCTGCTATGTGTGCAGCAGAAAACACTTGTATGCAAGAGAATTGCATAGACTTGTTCGCTTGGGAAAACAGAGAGTTTGCTCGAATTGTCAATTTCTACAGAAAGTATTTCAAAGAAACATATAGTGAAGTATTCTTCAAGACTGTAAGATACATTAAAACATTAAAAAGATAAATATGAACTACGCAGATTTCTATACATCCGCAGAAAAAGTGCTTATAGACGCCTTGGTATCTATCTGGTTCAGAGGTAAGGCTAAGGAACAGGCATATATGCGCCAGATTCTGTCAAAGGATGAACCTTTGATGGCAGAACCTGTGTTCCAATCAATATTTCCCTGGGAGAGTAGCAAGGAAACATTTGGTGAGCACGCTACAAAATTGAATATACTATCCACTTCTTTCGTGGAGGCATTAGGCAGTGATACAGTTGACAAGGAACTTAGATTTCCTTTAAACCGCCAACCTTATAAGCATCAGACAAAGAGCTGGAAAACAATGCTGTCTGGCGAAGGGAAAACGATAGTAGTAACCTCTGGTACAGGTTCAGGAAAAACAGAGTGTTTTATGATACCTGTTCTTCAAGATATAGCAAATAGAAATGAGAAGGATTGTGTACAGGCAATTTTTCTCTATCCTCTTAATGCCTTGATGAAGAGCCAGCAAAAACGCATTCATGCCTGGTGCGACGCACTTCCCAACAAAATCACTTATGCCATTTATAATGGTGATACAGAAAAAAACAGAAAAACCGAAAGCTTTACTGCAAAGTTTTTCCCTCAACTGGTGACTCGTCCACAAATTCGCGAAACTCCTCCGCAGGTCCTGTTTACGAATCCGACGATGCTTAACTATATGTTAGTGCGTGCAGAGGACAAAACTATTCTGGCGAAGTCAAAAGGCAAACTGAAATGGATATTGCTTGATGAAGCTCATACCTATACAGGCTCTTCGGCTGCTGAATTGTCGCTGCAATTACGACGGGTTCTTGACGCTTTTGGCGTGACTATTGACCAAGTGAACTTTGCCGTCACATCTGCGACTATAGGAGACGAGGGTGATTATGCCGCTGAGCAAAAACTGAAAACATTTGTCTCACAATTGACAGGAAAGTCGGTTGAAGACATAGTAGTTATAGGAGGTAAGCGGATAATTCCAGAGATGGATGAAAGCAAGGCTACCAAAGCGATAGAGAATATCAATGCGAAATATGGAACACATATTTCACTTGCTGATATAGAAAGGCTTCGTAAGAAGTTGAATTCCAACCCTGTGCTTTCTACAAAGCAAATTGCCAAGCAACTGGACAGTCTTGTAAGTAAAGATACGGTGAAATCACTTGAAGTAATAAACGCTTTGGGGGACAAAGTAGATGGATTGAACAAGACAGATGGCGGTAAGGCGGCATTGCTGCCTTCAAGAATCCACTATTTTATACGTTCAATCAATGGCGTATATGCTTGCGTAAACCCTGAATGTAGCCGGCATAAGAAGATAAGAGTAGGGATTGGAAACTTAACTACCTATCAGAACACGAATTGTCCTGTCTGCAAATCCAAAATGCTGGAAGTAGCGACCTGTCCTTCATGTGGCGGTTTGATTGTAGTAGGAGAAACCAGCACCTCGGAAGGATTCCGAATGCATGTAAATACTGTGGACCTGGACAACGGTGTGTTCTTTGACACGGATGAAGATCTTTTAGAGAGCGAAAGTCTCGATACTGAGGAAAGCAGAACTATACAAGAAGCGGCAGGATATACACCGTTCTATTTTGCCAAACCTCCCAAACCATGTTTGCGTCTTCATACTCGTGTGGGAAGACACGTCTTCAATCATGAGAAGAACAAAATTGAGATAGCACAAGACAATGCTGACAAGGCAACTGTATTTGAGTCTTTACGTCATTCCGAAAGTAACAAGGACCTATGTCCATATTGCGGTAATTCCTTAGGTCACGTTAATTACCTGCGAGCGAGTGCAACCCAAATGGGGCGTGCATTGGCCACTACTATTCTGGATAATGCTGAAGGTGTGAAAAGTAACGATTCTGAAATTCTTTATAAAGGCAAAAAATATATAACTTTTACCGATAACAGACAAGGATCTGCTCGTGCAGCCATGGGAATGAATCAAGATGTGGAACGTGCATGGATTCGTTCCAGTATTTTCCATAAAATGGCTGATATGAGACTGGAAAATATAGAGCCATCTGGCTTGACGGATGAGGAAAAGCAGACATATCAATATTTAAGTACACAATCAAAGGAAACTTTACCTTCTTTTCTTCTTACAGAATTAAAACGTCTTGAAGTAAAAAAAAGTGGAAAAACAGTAATTCCTGCCCCACCAGAAGTATCATGGGATGAAATCAGCAGAACGTTAGAAAACAATACAGACTTCAGAAAGCTGTATAAGCATATAAATGAGGCACGCGGAGGAAGAGGTGCAGAAAACTCAACTGTTTATCTAAGGGCGTTGTTGATAGATCAATTTGGATGGATTCCCAAACGAGCAAATTCTATGGAAACCATGGGATTTGTACGATTGGTATATCCTGACTTGAAGAAGGCGAAATGTCCTGATACCCTTTTGGCAAAGGGATGCAAAGATGAAGACTGGCAAGACTTTTTGAAAATCTGCATCGACTATGTTATTCGTGGCGGCAGACATTACATGATGGATGGTGAAGTAAAGGCTTATTTGACACAGAATATCTATATGTCAGAAATCTACCCAAGAGATTCTGACAAACGTGTAAACGGAAAGCCTGTAAGTAAATGGCCTGTTGTGATGCAGCAAATGAACGGAACCGTACTAGACAATCAAAATAGACTAGTGCTTCTTCTTTGCGCTGTTTTAGGCTATAATAATGCCGAACAAATTGATAACGGTAAGGTGTCAATTGTTAACGACCTCTTGGATAAAGCATGGGGATTCTTGACTTCAAATATACTTGAACCTGTGGATTCTGAGAACAAAGGATATATGCTGGATTTAATTGGGAAAAAAGTCAAATTACAATTGTTAGAAAAGGGGTACCTTTGCCCTGTGGATAATGTTGTCGTTGATGTGACTTTCCATGGCTACAGCCCCAGAATGAATGGCTATATAGGGAAAGAAAACTTTGAAAGATTCAAGGTAGCTACAACGTTTGAATATCCCTATTTCCCATTCAAGTCGACAGAATTGGATGACAAGAAAATAACTACATGGATTGATGAGAATTTAATGTCTCAGAAAGACCATGGCGTCTATACAGGGTTGCATGAAAGAGTTTATGTCCAAAAGCCGATATTTATTTCTGCAGAACATTCTGCACAGCAATCTCGTGAAGATTTGGATAAGTATGAAAAAGAGTTTAATGAGGGGCATCTGAATGTATTGTCATGTTCAACGACAATGGAAATGGGTGTAGATATCGGTGGTATCAGTGAGGTGGTAATGAATAATGTACCTCCCAAATCTGCCAATTACCTACAACGTGCAGGTCGTGCAGGTCGTAGAAGCGAGTCAAAGGCTTTGGCTCTAACTTTTTGCGCCCCTACCCCAATAGGTACAAACACTTGGAAGCATCCTGATTACCCAATAACGCATTTAACTGAGACTCCATTGCTGAAATTGGAAAGCCGGCAGTTGATTCAACGTCATGTAAATGCTATGGTATTTGCTGATTTCGTGTCTTTGCAGGGGGGAATAAGGGTTACGGCTAAGTTGGAAGATTTCTTTGTGGCAAAGGATGGACTATGCTATATGGACAAGTTCTTGAATCATATAGATAACATTATTGGCGGCAATAGAGATGACCTTGAAGCATCATACAATTTTTTAGTAAAAGGTTCTGCCTTGGACAACATACCATTGAGTGATGCGGTTTTCTCTACGAAAAAAGACATGTCTATTGTTAGAGAACTTTACCAAGCACGCATTGACAGTCTGGATAAGACTATAAAATTACTGGAGGAAGAAGACGGTAATGGTGCGGCGTTAAGATCCGTATCGCATCAGAAAGACATCTTCCTTTCAACCTCCCTGCTGACTTATATGGCAGAACATTCGTTCTTGCCAAGTGCTGGTATTCCTACAGGTTTGGTGCAATGTATATTGGGTAGAAGCAATGAAGGAAATTACCCGACCATGCATTTAAGCCAGGCTATTTCCGCTTATGCTCCTGGCAAGCAGATAATAAAGAATGAATGGCTGTATAAACCTGCCGGAATACTTATGAAGACCAAGTATGATGACAATACTACAAGGTATGTATTGCAGAATTGCACACATTGTGGTTATACCGTCATCCGACAGGGGAATGTACTGAATGACTGCCCTAAATGCGGCAAGGAAAATTCCATGCATGGTATCAAGAACATGAGTATTTCGACGGAACAGCGTTTTACAGAAGTGGTTGAACCTGCAGCTTTCAGTGTAGCATTCGGAGCAAAGCCTACCCGAAAGATGAATGCTCAAGGAGAGATGAACTTTGTTCAGCCTGTACTCCTGAAGATGGATCCGTGGCAAGAAAAGACTTCTTCTGCCAAGATGGTAGTACGCTGCTCTACAAGCGAATCTGAGATATTGTTCTTTAACAGAGGCAGAGGCTCGTATGGCTTTGCTTTCTGTCCTTATTGTGGAAGAATGGAATCTGAATCCATACCTGATAGCTCCGAAAATGTTCTTGCTGGTCATAAACATTTGTCAACAGGCATTCCCTGCCCAGGAGGTGAAGAGAACGGCAGACATATCCGCAGACACGTTCTTCTTGCCGGACGTTATCAGACGGACTTCGTAGAGGTCAAATTCTATGATGCAGACAATGCCATAGTAAAAGATAGTGAAACGCTATACTCTCTGGGGGTAATACTGAGTAGAAAACTTACAGAATTATTGGGCGTGAATGATGGAGAAATTGACTTTGGTTACAATGAAACAAGTCATTCAATATTCATTTATGATACGGCTCTTGGAGGAGCAGGTTATTCTCCACTATTCCGGGAGTACAAAGACATGGTATTGGAAAAAGCCTATGAGTCATTAGCAAAGTGTAATTGCGAACGCTCTTGTACCAAGTGCCTGATTGATCGCAGATCACAGTGGTATATCAACTATCTTGATCGTAAAAAAGCTTTGGAATGGTTGTTAATGGAGCGTATGTCAAGAGTTGCACCGCAAACTATTGTTTCGATATTTCCTGACGCATCAGCTGTTACAACTGATTTTGCAACGGAATTCTATCAGCTTACTCGTAATGATAATGTAAAATCATTGAAAGTCTTTGTGGATAATGACTACGAAAACTGGCAACCCGACGATTTTCCTTATGGAAGGTTAATTAGTGAACTTTCATTATCAGGCGTTGATGTGACATATGTCCTGAACAAGAATATACAATTGGCATCAACCTCTGCTTCTTCAAAAGCTATTTTGATGGCAGCATTATTCAAAAACAAATTCGACTATGTAAAGGGCGGGTTAAGAGATTCCCTGAAGCCTTTACTTTCAGTAACATTCAGTGATGGAAAGAACAAGTTGTATTTTGGAGAAAATATTGATTCATCTTTGTCTGCAAAATGGGGAAATGGTGATATTTTCTCATCTCTAAGCAATAACCAGATGGAATATGTGGCAATAAATCCGTCGGATATATTGTCAGAGATGAATTCTGATAATGAGTCTATTATGTTTGACACTCGTATTTTTGAAAACTGCAGAGTTGACAATTTATTTATAAAGTTAATGATGTGCAATTCAGAGAAGTGGGACAGAATCATTACAAGCATGAATGGAAAAAATGTTTCCGTGACTTATTCTGACCGTTATCTGGTAACGCCATTGGGGTGCATACTATTGGCACATTTTATTGCGGATATCCAGCAAAAGCTCAATGTCAATATAGTTTCGTTGAGTATCCATGTAAAAAAGCCTAACGGTGACACCTATAGTAATCAAAGAGTGGGCTTGGAAAAAGAATATGGTGATAATGCTGCCAGAAACAGTTTCTTAGAAGATGCTATCAGAGAGTTGACAGATATAACTCCTCAGGTTATTGATTATGGTTATATCGAACATGAGCGTTGTATGACCATAAAATCTGCAGATGTCGAACTATGCATCAGACCTGATGCAGGTATCGCCCATGGATGGAAATTGTTTGGCGGGAACTACTCTGACTATACTGACGATGACATTAGATATGATTGGGACATGGGTATTCAATTGTATAATAGAAAGCAAAACTATTCTGGAATCTTATACACGATTTCACTAAATAAGCTATAATATCTGGACTTAAAAGGCGTACAACTGAAATATGAAAGTTTCAGTTGTACGCCTTTCTTCATTTAATGGTGTTTCAAAAAAACAGAACAGTTAAATCAAATAGATTTTTCATGAAAAATTGCTTTTTAGGCATGAACATGAGGGTAAATTGTGCTATACGCATTTTTAGGGGGGGTATTCTTTTGTGGCTCTATTATTTTCATAGTACGAATTTTATTAAAGAAAATGTGTTATCTTTAATCATTTGAGCCATAGATTTAAGGTTGCTTATTTTCTTACTACACTGATTACGAAGCTGTTACGTTCGTAATTTCCTGATTTATAGGCATAAAAAAAGGGAAACCTAATTGGTTCCCCTTGACGGTTTTGGCGGAGAGAGGGGGATTCGAACCCCCGTGGCACTTTTGGCGCCTACACGCTTTCCAGGCGTGCCTCTTAAGCCACTCGAGCATCTCTCCTTATATTATATATTATATAAATATGTCTACATCACTGCTTCCATAAAAAGGATTGGCAGTAATGCGAATGCAAAGGTAATGCTTTTTTCTTGCTTCTGCAAATTTTTATACCAGAGATTTGTAAAAAAATGTCGAAAAGACTACGTTTTGTCCTTTTTTTTTAATAACTTTGCCATTAGTTTTTGATATTAACGCTTTATTCTATACATTACTATGAACTTAAGAGAACAGTATATCGCTGCATCTGACAGATACGCCAACGAGAAGGAGATGTACCAGCGCTGCGGCCATTCGGGTGTGCTGCTGCCCAAGGTGAGTCTCGGTTTCTGGCATAACTTCGGCTATGACAGCGACTACAACCGCTGTCGCGACCTTACGCATTATGCCTTTGACCATGGCATCACGCATTTTGACCTTGCCAATAACTACGGTCCTCCTTACGGTACTGCCGAGGAGACTTTCGGCCGTCTGATGGAACAGGACTTCCGCCCTTACCGCGACGAGCTGTTCATTGCTACAAAAGCGGGCTATGACATGTGGGAGGGACCTTACGGCAACTGGGGCTCGCGAAAATACCTCTTCGCCAGCCTCAACCAGAGTCTGACACGCATGAAACTGGACTATGTAGACCTTTTCTACAGCCACCGTTACGACCCTGAGACTCCTCTGGAGGAGACTCTACAAGCATTGGTGGACATCGTAAGGCAGGGCAAGGCTCTGTATGTCGGAATATCGCGCTGGCCGCTGGAGGCTCTGAAGGTGGCAAAGGAGTATCTCGCCGCCCATGACGTGCCTCTGCTGATATATCAGGGCAGACTGAACATGATAGACCGCCAACCGCAAGAGGAAGGCATATTGGACTACTGCCACGATAACGGCATAGGCTTCATATCTTTCTCGCCTCTGGCACAGGGACTGCTGACCGAGAAATACCTTAACGGCATCCCTGCAGACTCACGCATGATGCACAGCAACTATCTGAAGCCTGACTGCCTCACACCGAAGCTTGTGGCACAACTGCGACAGATGGCAGAGGAAGCCAGGGCTGAAGGGACAACACTCTCAGACAAGGCACTGCAGTGGGTGCTGCAACAGAAAGGCATCACGTCGGTGCTGGTAGGCGTTAGCAAGGTGGAACAGATAGAACGTAACATAGCAGCGGCTCTGAAGGCATGAATCTTCCCGAATACAAGGATATAAGGATTAGGAAGGCGCAGAACGGCAGGTACGAGGTGCTTGACGTGCTGCGCCAACGTTTTGTAACTCTGACCCCCGAGGAATGGGTGCGGCAGCATTTCGTGAACTTCCTTGTGCGCCACAAGGGTTATCCTGCCGCCTTGATGGCTAATGAAGTGGAGCTGACAGTGGGCGAGAAGCGACTGAGGTGCGACTCGGTGCTGTTTGACAAACTGCGCAAGCCGAGAATGATAATAGAATACAAGGCAGAGAGCGTTCCTATCACGAACAAGGTACTGACCCAGGTAGCTACATACAACATGCTGCTACACGTAGACTACCTCATGGTGAGCAATGGCAATACACACCTCTGCCTGCACTATGACAGCGAAAAAAAGAAATGGGAGTTCCTGCCCGACATACCAGAGTATGATGTGATAAACAAGTAAGCAATAGCAGACTATAGAATTACCGTCCAGTTCGACATTATTTCTTAATAAATTTTGTGGAATGAGAAAATATTAGTAACTTTGCACCGAAATATCAATAAACCATACATATCACATAGCGTGAAAATAAAGGATGTTATAAGTGCCCTTGAGTGTTTCGCGCCTTTGCCCCTGCAGGAGGATTACGACAATGCCGGCCTGCAGGTAGGATTGACAGAGGCGGAAGTTTCAGGGGTATTATTGTGTTTGGACGTCACCGAAGCAGTCATAATAGAGGCTAAGGAAAAGGGATGCAACATGATTGTAGCCCACCATCCTCTAATATTCCGTAAGCTGAGGCACGTGACTGACGAAGACTACGTGCAGCGATGCGTGATGATGGCGATAAAGAACGATATCACCATCGTGGCGATGCACACCAACCTCGACAGCGTTAAGGGCGGAGTGAACAACATGATAGCTCGCAAGCTCAACCTTACCAGCGTAGAGCAGCTTGGTGCCCACACCCAAAACGGCACAGAGGCTGGCATGGGCGTAATAGGCACACTGCCCCACCCTATGGCAGCAGACGAGTTCATCAGTCTGGTGAAGAAGACATTCCATGCAGACTGCGTAATGACCAACGAACTGCTACAGCGACCTATCATCAAGGTAGCGGTATGCGGCGGTGCAGGTGCTTTCGTAATGCCAACGGCAATGGCTGCTAGTGCCGATGCTTTCTTGACAGGAGAGATGCACTATCATGAGTTCTTCGGCACAGAGCAGAAGTTGCAGATTGCGGTAATAGGCCACTACGAGAGCGAGCAATACACCATAGAACTATTAAAAGAGATAATAGACAGCAACTGCAGTGGTGTAAGGACAGTGTTGACAGAGATAAACACCAACCCCATCAAGCGTTTTTAGCAAACGTGGCGGTTTGAGAGAGAACTACATGAAGGAATAGAACCATTTCTTGCTTAGGCAAGCGGCAAAGCCGATATCGTTAAGCCAGATGAGCAGAGTCAAACTTGTTTGAACTCTGCCATGGCGAAAAATGGTGCATGAATATGAACATAAAAACACGACAACAAAAAGAGTTGTCTTAGTTGTTTATGTTGTCTTCATAAAAAGAACAATTCAAAACATTATAAAATATGGCAATGGCAAGAAAAGACCCCAAAGACCTCACAGTAGAAGAGAAGCTGAAGGCTCTCTTCCAGCTGCAGGTCACTCTCTCGCAGATTGACGAGAAGCGTGCATTACGTGGCGAACTCCCTCTCGAGGTAGAAGACCTTGAGAACGAGGTGGAAGGTCTCAGCGTGAGACTGGACAAAATCAACCAGGAGATAGAAGACCTCAAGGAGGCGGTAAAGCAGCGTTCTGCTGACGTAGAAGAGGCGAAGGAGAGTGTAGAGCGCTACAACCAGCAGCTCAACGAAGTAAAGAACAACCGCGAATATGACACTCTGACAAAAGAGATAGAGTTCCAGTCACTGGAGATAGAACTCTGTGCAAAGAAGATTCGCGAGGCAGAACAGCGCATCAACGACCGCAAGCGCGACAAAGAGCGCGTAGAGGACCTCATCAACGACCGCGAGCACGACCTCGAAGACAAGCGCGGCGAACTGGACGAAATAATGCAGGAGACACGCGAGGAAGAGGACATCCTCAAGGCAAAGGCAAAGGACCTCGAACAGAAGATAGAGAGCCGTCTGCTGCAAAGCTTCAAGCGCATACGCAAGAACGCACGCAACGGTCTCGGCATCGTTTACGTACAGCGTGAGTCATGCGGCGGATGCTTCAACAAGATTCCACCACAGCGCCAGCTTGACGTGAAGATGCACAAGAAGATTATCGTTTGCGAGCACTGCGGACGTATCCTTATTGATCCAGAACTGGCAGGCGTAAAGGTCGATACACCTGCAGAAGAGAAGCCTGCACGCAAGCGCGCTACACGCAAGAAAACTGAGGAATAAGCAGTCACGCACATAAGTAAGTATTCAGAAAACCATTTGGGTATCAAGAGCATAAAACATGTTCGCATCCGAATGGTCTGAATACTTACTTATTGCATTTTTTGCCCCCACACAACATAGAAACGTCTTTTTAACCCTACCCCCACACTATGAGAAAGAACATCTGCCTTCCTGCCGAATGGGAGCCACAGAGTATGGTAATGCTGACATGGCCTCACCAGGACACCGATTGGCGCCCGTTCCTTGACGACATCACTGAGACATACATACAGATGGCATCCGCCATCACACGCTTCGAACCATTGGTGATAGCCACTCCCCACCCCATACAGGTAGGGGCACAGCTCAGCGGCCGACTGTCCAGGGAGCAGATGACAAGGGTTTACATCTGCCACTGCAAGTCTAACGACACATGGGCGAGAGACCACGGACCTATAACACTGAAGGAGAGACCCCTCGTCAGCGACGATGCATCTGACGCTGATTTGAAGAACGACGTCAGCAAAACACCGCTGACAATGCTCGACTTCCGCTTCAACGGATGGGGCGACAAGTTCGAGGCTTCTCTCGACAACGAAATCACCCGTACGCTGCATGCAGACGGTGCTTTCGACACTGCCGAGACAGGCACTCCGCGACTGTCAGACAATGACGACTTCGTACTGGAGGGCGGTTCCATCGAGAGCGACGGCGAGGGAACAATATTCACCACCGACTTCTGTCTGCTCGCCCCAAACCGCAACCAGCCTCTCAGCCAAGAGGAGATAGACGAGGAGCTGCGCTTCCGTCTGAAGGCAAAGCGCATAATATGGCTCCACCACGGAGCACTGATTGGCGATGACACCGACGGACATATCGACACTACCGTGCGCATAGCTCCAGACAACACGATTCTGTATCATAAATGCTATGATACGACAGACGAACAATACGAGGACTTCCGTGCCCTTGAAACTGAACTGAGAGAGCTTCGCACCATGAATGGTGATCCTTACCGCCTTATCCCTCTGCCACAGCCACGCGCCATCTACGATGATGGTCAAGAGCTGTATGATGCTCCAGCAGCTGATAGAGACAGACTCCCTGCCACCTACGCCAATTTTCTCATTATCAACGGTGCTGTGCTTGTTCCAACATACAACCAAGAGAATAATGACAAAGCTGCATGCAATGCCATCGCCAAGGCGTTCCCCGACAGAGAGATTATCCCTATAGACTCACGCACCATCGTAAGACAGCATGGCTCCATACACTGCTGCACCATGCAGATACCACAATGATTAAGTATTAAGTATTAGTGATTAGTGATTAAGTGAGCGGCAGTCCACTGGGAGGGTAGGCATCCTGCCTGACCATGAGCTAAAGTCACATGTTCGCCATGGCGATGTCTACTCAACCAGACAACCAAACAACCAAACAACCACTCAACCAAACAACCAAACAACTAAACAACCACTCAACCAAACAAC
>SAMEA104315434__coassemble_256_pt1 | contig 32578 bp, 30 predicted proteins | sample SAMEA104315434__metabat2_high_PE_014 | metagenome-assembled genome bin SAMEA104315434 (sample SAMEA104315434) | gut metagenome | biome: Monkey gut; feature: monkey-associated habitat; material: faeces | place: China | collected 2013
AGAAACAACGCATCTGCTATATGATTTATGTCGTTTCACAGACTATTGTTCCTGCGTAGGGCATGTCTTTTATGATGTTTCCTGAGAGAAATGTCATAAAAACTGTCATGGTGCTATTGGTTGATTATCAGTGGTTTATGTATGAGTATGATAGATATGATATTTTTTTTCTACAAAATAATACAGGAAACAGTTGTTTATTCAGATTTTATTAGTATTTTTGCGGTGTCGTAGGGTTACTCTATGCCTACATGGATATTTATAAGGGTGGTTCTAAAAATTACCACCGTAAAAAAATAAAATTAGGTGAAATATGTCAAGGCTAATTTTTAGAACCACCCATAACTTAAACTTCAACACTATGAAAACTAAACATTTACTTGCCATGGGACTGCTGTTGGCAGCCACATCGGCTTCTGCGCAGATACAGCTGCTCTATACTCAGCAGGCGGGACGCAATGTGATAGACCGCAATAAGAAACTCTTCTGGATGGAGGGCGACAGCGATCCTTGTTTTAAGATCACTAATTACAAGAAGACGGGCAACAAAGAGACTTTCACACTCGTGCCGATGGAGGGGGGCACTAATTATTCGGCTGTCATCACCCTTGGTGCCAATTCTTTACCTACCCATCTCGTGTTAAAGTATGGTAAGAATATAATGAACGATTCGGAGGTGAAAACGACCTCTGGCAGCAAGGATGAAGACGACAGAATGTACTCCTACTTTGGTGAGCTGGCTGGTTATCCAGCCAAGAAGCCAGTAGGCGGTGGTGCTGCTCCGTCTACCCCATCTACTCCATCAGTGAGGGGCATGAAGGACGTGAAGGACGATGGCGTGAAAGGTACTGCTAATAAGGTGGGAGAATCAGCAAAGGAAGCCTTCGGCAAGGTGAAGGGCCTGTTTAAAAAGAAAAAATAAGCAAGTGCTTATAAGTAAGTATTCAAAATTATTTTTATATAGGGTGGTTCTAAAAATAATTTTGAACACTTACTTATAGTACGGGTTATCGAGTAGACAAATGATGTGTATACAATATCAGATAAAGGATCTTACCACCTTCATGCAAACAGAGGTCTATGCTTCGTTGGATGAATCGACGAAGACCGCACTTGTGCGGAAGAAGGTGGAACTGTGTGAAAAATACTTTCTGAATATAGCCGCCAGTCTGAATCGTAACAAGTTCCATGGGTGCTATGCTCCGCATAAGGCTGTAATGATCATGGCTGTCATGGAACTTGTGGAGTCTGGATACATTACGACCAATGTCATCCGTTATGACAAGAAACTGAAGGACAAGTTCAAGGAGATATGGCAGGAGGTGGTTCCTATTGGAAGTCCGTTCAATTGTGATTCTCGTACCCCGTTCACTCATATGGCAGGTGAGCCGTTCTGGAAGTTATCAGACGATAAGGGTGAGGCATGCATCACGAGTGAAGCATTCTGCGCCTTCTCTCACGGTAAATCGCGAATGGCAATCAAAGCCTGTCTGCTTCGTTCTATAAAAGATGATACCATCAGTGAGCAATACGGTGGAGAACATCCTGGCATAAACTGGATGGTGGCTGAGGATGTGCTGGGGATACTACCTTTGGTAGGCTTTATGATTGCAGTATAAGCTCACTTCTGTAAACTGCCCACATACTAGTAATGGTAAAAAAATAACTTCCGCAATTTTGCGGTTTTGAGTTCAGTCTTTAATCTTGCCTGCCTGGAAACGGAAGTAACAAACGATGGCGCAAGGACGGTACTACGCCCCGTGGAAGAGATATTCCCTCTGCACCTTGGCGGTAAGGCGTGTGAACAATTCGCTGACAAGGCTGTCCGCCACCTCTATGGCGTGGGAAAGAATGTTGTCAGAGAATCGTTGCAGCAGAGCTTGAGCCGCTGCGGGGTCTTTCTCATAGATGTTCATGTACTGCGCTTCCATCTTGCGCTGACGCTGGTCGTTCTCCGCCTCCAGGCGGGCGTAAGTCTCCTTTATGATTGGGGCGAAGGCATTGTAGTCCGTCATGCCGAGAGTCATCACCTTTCGAAAACGCCAGTAGGCGCTGTCGTCGCTGCACTGGCCTGATGCTATGCGGGTGTATAGCTCAGGGAAAGAGGTGACACCTTGGTATAACGGCAGGAAGACGCTGAGGTCCGCCATGCCGAGAGCCACGTAGGTGATGCAGCCGATAGCCTGCGGCAGTTCCCGGCGCACCTGCATGATGTGAGTCTGCGTGGTGCGGAAGATGGAGACGGGACGGTAGGTCTCACGCCCGTTGCAGTGCAGGTAGGGGTCGTGGGGCGTGCCGTCGTAATGGAAGCGGAATGCCTTGCGCAGTGCTGTCAGCGTGATGGCACTGTCCGCCTTGGCAAAGACGGGGAAACTATTGCGTGCCACATCGCTCTTTATGGATGGCGAGAACATCTGCTGTAGTCCCCATACGCGTGGATAATTATAGGTGGTGTCGAGCTTCTCGTCGCGTGAATATGCTTCGTGGAAATCGAAAGTCACCTTTTCTCCGTCAGCGTAAGGACGGCACAGCCCGTGGTCCACGGCAAACTCTATCAAGTCTGGTGCTGCCAGAAAGTTGTCTTTATCCTCTGGGTCGTAATGGCGAAAGCGGCTCTGGTTGCCCGTCACGAAATAACTGTCTTTGGGCATACGGCATGCCAGCCACCTGTGGCCACAGGCGTTCTCCAGATACCATGTCTCCTTCTTGTCAATGAATCCGATGCCGAAGCCCTCTGCCGAACCATACCGCTCGATGAGGCTGCCCAGCCTGAGCACGCCCTCGCGGGCGGAATGTATGTAGGGCAATACTATGTTGAAGGTGCAGTTTTCCGCCAGTCCGCCCTCCACGTAAGGGTCAGCCGCCAGGGCTTGCTCTGAGGAGAAGATAGTCTCTGTGGAACTCATGCCTACGCCAGCGGTGTTGAATCCCGCACTTCCCCATTCACCAGGAAACTGATAGTCGGGCAGGGCGGTATAGCCCAGTGTCTCCTTGGGCAGCGGGCAGCGGAAGGTACTGTCTTTCGCCACGAACTCCGCAGGTCCGCAGTCCGTGGCGTGGTGCACCTCTATGTTTACAGCCATCAGTGCATCGAAATCACTGGAGCGGCACAGGTATCTTGCCCCGTCAGCACTCTGTTCTTCGCCCACGATGATGGTGGTGCATTCTGATGATATAGAGTCTTGTTTTTTCATATTGTGTGAGGTGAGAAGTTGTTGTTACTTACCGTTTACCGCAGTCATCAGTTCGTCAAAGCTGTTTACTTTACCATACTTGATCTGTGCGTTTGACAGATGGTTGAAGAGCTTGTCTGCACATTCTATTTTTGCTTCCTCTATTTTGTTCAAATTAAGGGATGACATGCTACCTTTTGTTTCCGCCACAAAGTACATGTGCTTCACCTTACCCTCCTGAAAGGCTATCGCCCAGTCGGGAGAGTAGTTGCCTACTGGCGTAGGTATATGGAAGCCCTTGGGCAGTTTTGCATAGACCACCACTTCCGCAGTGCAGTCAAGATTACGTACGAATCTGCGTTCCACGCTCTCTGTGGCATAGCCATCGGTGAAGACATAGTCCATGATGCTCTTTCTGCCCTCATATGCCTTGTCCATAGTGGTGTGCTTCTCCTGTGTGAAGATGTCGCTGGAATACTCTCCGTCCAACTGGTTATAACTAATATGATCCACTATGACTGTGGCTTTCTGCTCCATGATGAGCCTTGACACCTTGCTGATGAACTCCTCGGGATTATCCTTGTAGCAGTTAAATTTCTCTGGCATGATTTTCTGGAGTATGGTGGCAACGGTTCTGCGTGTCAGCCTCGTACTGGCACTTATCTTGCCCAGCAGGTCATACTTCACGGTACTCACCATATCGGTTGGCAACAAGTTGTATTCGGAGGAGTCTTTGTGTGTCATGTTGCCGTGCGCCATGTCCTCGCTGGTAAGGGCGTCTTTCTGTCTGCCACGTGTCACCACGTAGCTGAGACGCGAAACGGTCAGCTCCTTGTTGATGGCATCCACCGCCTTGCTGACGAGCTCATCGCTGTTGAAATCCACCGTATATGCATACTTGTGATTGATGCGTCGCCACAGTTCCTGAAACTCCTTTTTGGAGAAGTTGTCGTTGAGTTTGTTCTCTGGAGTCTGTGGTTTGCTACCGTTGTCAATCATGCAGTCAAGAACTTTCGGGTCGAATATGCTCTGCACCAATTTGTACACCAACTTTGTATAAGGCTGCAGTTCATCGTCCAGTGGTTTCAGCGTGTTTTCCTGTAGGGCTGTACGGAACTGTTCCGTCACTTCTCCGCTCTTGTTGATATATCCGTTTGTGCGCAGCTGGAAGTAAATTTCTTGTGCCTCCTCGCGAGTCACGGTATGCTTCGTGCCGTCTTGCAAAGAGAATATCTTGTCAGTGAAGAATGCAACGCCGGCGTGCGTCGGACGGTCATAGAGGTCGGCACGTATGTCTTTCTGCAGGTCGCTGACGAAGGAGGCATAGCCCTCGCTTGCTATAACTGTCAGCAGGTTTACCTTGTGCACCTCGTCGGGCAGCGCATCGCTGTCCTGCCTTATGCCATTGCGGTCCACGCAGAGGCGCAGTCCTCGGCCTACCTCCTGACGCTTTTGGCTGACGCTGTTAGACTGGCGCAGCGAACATATCTGGAACACGTTGGGATTGTCCCATCCCTCGCGCAGTGCCGAGTGGGAGAATATGAAGCGCACCGGCTCGTCAAGGCTCAGCAGTCGCTCCTTGTTCTTCAGAATAAGGTCGTAGGCCGATATGTCATCGGCGATGTCAGAGCCACGTTTGATACTGCTGTTAACGGAACGTCCTTTCTTGTCAATGGAGAAGTAGCCCGTGTGCGTATCTTTCACTTTGATGCTGTCAAGATAGGCCATATATTTAGGATTGTCACACTTCTTCTTCTGTTCGTTGAGTTCCGCCGTGTATTCCTGTTCAAATATCTCTCCGTAGCGTCCAGTCAGTTGCTGCCCGTCCTCGTCATACCTGCGATAGTTCGCCACCTCGTCTATGAAGAACAGCGACAGGCACTTGATGCCGCGTCTGAACAGTGCGGCTTCCTTGCGGAAGTGCGCCTTGACAGTCTCACGTATCTGTATGCGCACCTTGTGGTCGGCGGTCACGTTGCCCGCCATATCTTTTATATACATGGTCGTGCCATTACCGAAAGTGATGCTGCTTCGTGCTGGCCGCAGGTCGTCTGCATGTATCTCCGTCACCACATAGCCCTTGTACTGTTCCATCTGTCCCGATAGCTTGTAGAGGTTGTCGCCCTCCGAGAGGTTCTTGTATATACGTTTGATGTTGCCCGCCTTGCTCTGTATCTCCATCTCCATGCGTGCCTGTGGCGCTTTGTCCTTGGAGAGGATGACATCATCGAAGTACAGGTAACTGTCCGTGCCATTCAGGTTCTTCAGTTCAAATCCAATCACCTCTATTTTCTTCACTAACTTCTTGTTGTAGGCGTCCAGCGCATCGAGCACATATACGGGGTTGTGAGTCTCCTTGTGTGTGGCAGAGTAGTTGAGCGTGAAGAGCGGGTTGAAGCGCACCAGAGCCTTCTGCGTGGCAGCACCTCCCATTTTCTGTGGTTCGTCGAGAATTATGATGGGGTGGTTGGCTGCAATCACATCTATGGGGCGGCGTGAGCGGAAGAAGTCGAGCTTTTCATAGATTTTACGTGCCGCCTTGTTATTTGCCCCCTCCTTCAGTGAGGTGTTGAAGGCCTGGGTGTTGATAATCATCACGTGGATATCAGCACTCTGCGAAAAGGTGTCGATGTCGCCGAGGGTGTCAGAGTTGTAGATGAAGTAGCGCGCCTTCTTGCCGTAAAGCTCCATGAAGTGGTCAGTGGTAATATCGAAACTCTTCTTCACTCCCTCGCGTATGGCTACGCTGGGCACCACTACGATGAACTTAGTCCAGCCATACAGCTTGTTCAGTTCAAACATGGTCTTTATGTAGACGTATGTTTTTCCCGTACCCGTCTCCATCTCCACATCGAGCTGGCAGTGGCCTAGTCTTTTCACCACATCGTTAGAGAGGTGTATGTTGCTTTCTGTCTGTATGCGGTGTATGTTCTTCAGTAGTGTCTCCTCGCTGAGTGCAATGTCGCCGTTTTTGTAGCCAGAGTCATCTTCATCAAACTCCAGTTCCTTTAATTCTACACGCTTGCCGCCCTGCAGCACATACACCGTGCCCTGGTCTATCTTGTATTCCGTCAGACCGATGTTAGGCTGTCCGTCAAACACGTGCACCACGTTCTCCACGGCATCCGTCTGATATTGCTGTATTTTGAATTTCAGTTTCATGACCTACTCCTTCTCATGTTGTTCCAGAAAGAAACGTTTCTGCTGTTCTATTTCCCTACTCAGCTCTTCTTCAGTGGGCATATACGCCATATATTTGGCGGCAAACAACTGCTCGCTGCTGTTAAGAACAGAATATTTAGCCATCACCTTGTCTGTCTCAGTACATAGCAGTATGCCTATTGTTGGATTGTCGGAATCGTCTTTCACAAGGTCATCATACATACGTACATACATATCCAATTGCCCGATGTCAGCATGTGTGAGTGGGTGGTTTTTCAACTCAAACAAGACATATCGTTTGAGTTTGATGTTATAGAACACCAAATCTATGTAGAAATCACAAGAGTCCGTCGTTATATGTTTCTGCCTGTCTACAAAAGCGAAGCCGCGGCCTAATTCCATGATGAACTGCTGCAAATGGTCTATCAATGCCTGCTCCAGTTTGGTTTCGTCATATTTGGTATCTTTGCGAAACCCTAAGAACTCGGCTATGACGGGGCTCTTGATATACTCTAATGGGTCACTGGCCTCTATGTCTGGTGCAGGCAGAGCATGTCCCTCTCTTATACTGGCCATACGTCGACTATAGTATTGTGTACCGATGTTGCGACGAAGTGTTCTCACACTCCACATCTGCTCAGAAGCTTCCTGCGCATACCATTCTCTTGCCCTTGGGTCTGCAACCTGAATGATGGTACGAACATGTGACCACGTCAGATTGTGAACACGCGTGTTCACAATTCCGTAATCGTTGAAACACAGGTAGAACTGACGGAAATACTCCAGATTGCGTTTGCTAAAAGTTCTGCCGTATTTAAGCGTCAATTGTTCTGCCAGCTTCTTTATCAGCTGCGTTCCGTACTGCGCACGAGCCTCACCATGTTGTTCTTCCTCTACAATACGCTTGCCAATATGCCAATAGGTAAGGACAGCCATTTGATTGGCGGCAGCATACGCCTGTTGCCTGCCATGCTCTATGATGTCACCTATATCGTTTAAGAAGCTATTATTTATCGTCAATTCTTTCATGCAATTCATTGTTTGTGTAGATTGTCTGTCCAGTATCTTTTACAATATCTTGGCTACCGTGTCCGGGGAGTATATCTTGAATATCTGTTCAAAGTTGGTCAGTGTGCTGTCCTTGGCTATTGCTGCATCGCGAAACACGGCATATTGCGGATGCTTTCTTGCAATGGCGGTCACCACCTCGTCAGTCACTTCATTATCGAAACAAGCCACGAGATGTCCGTCTGCCACGTTGTATATGGTCTTGCCTTCCACCACCTCCGAGGCAATCTTGCTGTCGAGAGTAGTTCCTAACTCCAGCATCACCTGAAAGAGCAAATCTTCTGCTGTGCGGTCTTGCTTCACGTTGTCGACCTGTGTGAACAACGTTGCCTGACTGACATCATTTGGCGCATAGTATACGTCTTCCATGTTGCTGCTGTCCAACTTCAAGACACGGAAACCTGTGTCAAGATCTTGCGTTGTCAATGGAGACTCTTCCTTTATCTTCTTGCCGGCGCGGCGTATGCGTTCCTTGCCGATTTCGCAGATGGTCTTATAGCCTGCCTTATAAGCTTCGCTCTTCTCGTTAGTCGCTTCCGGGAGTTGTACCACGATGAACTTACGATTACCCCCCCCTCAGCGTTTAATTGCATTACGGCATGGGCGGTGGTGGCGGAGCCAGAGAAGAAGTCAAGGATGATGGAATCATTGAAGGAAGAAATTTCAAGCATCCTCATAATTAGTTCATGAGGTTTAGGCGTATCAAATACTTGTTTACCATCAAACAACTGTTTGATTACAGAGGCAGCTTGCCTTGTTGTCCCAAAACGATTCCCATCCCAAAGGTTTTCAGGAGTTCTTCCTGTTTGGTCACATAGATAAATCTTGCGAATGATTCCGCTATAGTCATCTTTGAATTTTATTTCTCCTGTTCGAATTTTTTTCTGAATCGTTTCGGATGACCACCTCCACCCGTTTTGTGGAGCCGTGATTACATTTCCATTAGGAGCCACAATGTTAAAACATAGAGTTTTTCTGTAGTTGGGACTTCTAACATCTCCGCTCCTCCATAATCCTTTAGCGTCACTATCAGGGTTTGAATAGTTCTTGTTATCTTCTTCTGTTCTTTCAAAATAAAAACGATGAAGATTATTTTTGTTTCTACAATATACTAAAGTATAGTTGTATTGTCTAGAAAAATACAATTCATCGTTCTTGCTTTGTTGTGTGTGTTTCCAAATAATATCTGCCACAAAGTTGCTCTCTCCAAACACTTCATCGCAAACCTTTCTAAGGTTCTCTACCTCATTATCGTCAATTGAAATAAAAATTACTCCGTCATCCGTCAGCAGGTCCCTTGCTACTTTGAGGCGTGGGTAAATCATGTTGAGCCAGTCCGTGTGGAAGCGGCCGTTGCTCTCGGTGTTGGTGACGAGACGGTTGCCCTGCTCGTCAAACTGACAGGAACGGGAGAGGTATTCCGCTGAAGACTCTGCGAAATCGTCTTCATAAACAAAGTCGTTGCCAGTGTTGTAAGGAGGGTCGATATAAATCATCTTCACCTTATGGAGGTAAGTCTCCTTCAGGCACTTCAGCACATCGAGGTTGTCGCCTTCTATGTAGAGGTTCTGCGTATTGTCAAAGTCTACGCTCTCCTCACGGCAGGGGCGCAATGTAGCACTGACGGGAGAGTTGGCAAGCAGGATGGCCTTCTTCTTGTCTGGCCAGGTAAACTGGTAGCGTTCCTCACGTCCGCTGATGATGGCATCCGAGAGGTTCTGCTGCAGCTTCTCGAAGTCCACCTTGCGCACCAGTTTTCCTGTGTGCTCATCTATCGTCTCTGTCACGCAGTCAGGGAAGAGCGACTGTATCTTTTCTATATTCTCTTGCACACCGTCGGTGCTTTTCATTCTTAGTTTATCCATTGTTTTTATTTTTTTTATGACAACAGTGACAACTATTGTTGCGGTTGTCTTTGTAATCGTGACTATAACGATTTTTGTTGTAGTGTCTGTAGAACAGGTCTTAAAGAGTTATATTGTCTTTTGGGGTTTAGTATGGCAAAAGTACAAATAAAAAATGAGAATAGAAAAAAAAAGACGGAGGAATATTCCTCCGTCTTATATATAATCGAACGTTGGCGCAGGAAAAATCCTGCCCCCCCCATATATTACGCCAGCAGCAACTGCTGCAGCCAGTAAACCAAGATGCCAGACATGTAGCCCGCGAAGGCTATCCACGTGATCTTCTTCATGTACCACCCGAAGGTAATCTTCTCCAGACCCATGACAACCACTCCCGCTGCGGAGCCGATGATGAGCATGGAACCGCCTACGCCGGCGCAGTATGCTAACAGCTGCCAGAAGATGCCGTCAACAGCCATGGCACCCGTCTCCGCCACTGGATACATACCCATGCAGCCTGCCACGAGAGGCACATTGTCGACAATGCTTGACAGGACACCGATGATACCGTTGATGACGTAGTAGTTGCCCGAGAACGCCTCGTTAAGCCCCGTGCCCATGGCTGCCAGCACACCTACCTCCTGCAGCACGCCAACCGCCATCAGTATGCCGAGGAAGAACATGATGGTGGAGAGGTCTATGCGCGACAGCATGTCGCTAACGCGCTTGGCCATGGTGTCGTCCTCGCTCGTGTTATAATGGAAAATCTCCGTCACGGTCCATAGCAGTCCCAGTACGAGCAGTATGCCCATGAACGGAGGCAGATGCGTGATGCTCTTGAAGATAGGCACGAACACCAGTCCGCCTACGCCCAGCCAGAAGATTATGTCGCGCTGCACCTTGGTGAACTGGCTCACCTCATTGGTCACGAGGTTCTGGCTCTTGTCAAACTTGCCCTGCAGTGAAAACTGCAGTATGAACGCCGGCACTATCATTGAAACCAGTGATGGCAGGAATATCTCGCCCAGTATGCCCTGCGTGGTCACAACGCCCTTGATCCACAGCATGATGGTGGTGACATCGCCGATAGGGGAGAAGGCACCGCCCGAGTTGGCTGAGATGACGATGAGGGCGGCATAGATGAGGCGTTCGCTGCGCGACTGCACCAGTTTCCTCAGCACCATGATCATCACTATAGACGTGGTGAGATTGTCAAGGATGGCAGAGAGGAAGAAGGTGACGAATGCCACGCGCCACAGCAGCTTGCGCTTGGAGCGCGTCTTCATCACGTCGCGCACGAAGTTGAAGCCACCGTTAGAGTCCACTATCTCCACTATGGTCATTGCCCCCATGAGGAAGAACAGCGTGCCAGCGGCATCGCCCAGGTGGTGCTCTATGACCTCAGAGATATGGTGCACCACGCTGCCAGGCTCCACGGCAGGATAATAGTCGGCAGGGCTCACCATAAGGAGCGTCCAGCATGCCACGCACATCAGCAGCGCGATGGCTGCCTTGTTAATACGGGTAAGGCTCTCGAGAGCTATGCAGAGATAGCCTATGACGAAAGCCGCTACAATAAGCATTGTAACTGTTGTCATGATTTTTTTGAAATGTTGTTAGTATAATTGGTATAATTGGTAATATGTGTGCAAAAGTACAAATAAAAAATGAGGAAAAGGTTATAATAGTGGAATTTTTTATTTTAGAACTATCATGGAATGCCAACTTGTAAGCTGGCTATTCCCGCAGTTATCAGACGGAAAAGTCTTTTTCTGAAATTGACCATTTCAATACACAAAAAAAAGGAGACAAGTAGCAACGGTTTTGCTTCTTGTCTCCTATCCCCTTTTGGGGGTTCCTCTATGCGGGTTTATTTGTTTATAGCCTTGAGTGTCACCTCCCCGTCATACTTCTTGTCCACAATGACGAGGAGTAGGGGCTGGATGGAGTAAGACATTTTCTTGCCGCGCTTCACTGTGTAGGAGAATGTCAGTCTGCCGTCTGCCCCCTTTACCAGTTTCTTTGGTTTGAGGACAGTCATGGTGTCGGTGACAGGCAGCGTGACAGCTATCACATACTGGCGAGAGAAATCTATAGCGGTAGGCTGACCGTCCTTGCCCATCACCGCAGCCATGCCGAAACACTTGTTGAAAACCACCTCGTCAGTAATCTTAACAGGAGGCAACGAGTCGAGATTGTTGTTGACAAAGTAGTTCTTAGCAATGGCGTAATGAATACTCTTGCAGCTGTTGTCTGCAACAATCTCAGACGCTCCAGTGCGTGCGTCAATAGCTGCGTTGGCACTCTCGTAGTGTGCGAAACCTGCAATAAGACATGCTGCGGCAAATGCCCAAATAGTCTTTTTCATTCTGGAATGTTTTCTTTGTGTATCCTGTTTTTACTTTTTTTTCTTGTTGCTTATGCAAAATATTTGTAAACCCTTGCATCTGTCATGAAAAGTCAGTATATTTGCGAAGACAAATAAAACCATGCATGATTATGACAAAAGAAGAACTGATGAGGCGGGCGATAGCCCTTGCCAGTGACAATGTGAAGAACGGTGGCGGTCCTTTCGCTGCCTTGATAGTGAAGGATGGCGAGATAGTGGCGGAGGGCGTAAACCGCGTCACTGCCAACAATGACCCTACGGCCCACGCAGAGGTCAGTGCGATACGTGCGGCATGCAGTAAGCTCTCCACCTTTGACTTGAGTGGATATGAGATATACACCTCCTGCGAGCCATGCCCTATGTGTCTCGGTGCCATATACTGGGCGCATCTTGACCGTATATACTATGGCAACAACAAGGATGACGCTGCCGCCATAGGTTTTGACGATGCCTTTATCTATGAGGAGCTGGCTCTGCAGCCGCAGTATCGCAAGACTCCTATAGAGATGCTGCTGCACAGCGAGGCACTCTCCACCTTCCGCTTGTGGAAGGAAAAGGAAGATAAGGTGGAGTATTAGGTTGTTGGGTTGTAGGGTTGTAGGTTGTAGGTCTGTTCCCGAACCTTTCCAATCCGAAAGACCTGTAACCTACAACCAATAACCCACAACCAACAGAAAGTTACAAAGCATTCAGCACCTGCTCCTTTATCTGCTCCAGTTCGTCCTTCATCTGCACCACGATGTTCTGCATCTCGGCCTGATTAGACTTGGAACCAGTAGTGTTTATCTCACGTCCCATCTCCTGGGCTATGAAGCCGAGCTTCTTGCCCTGTGATGCAGGCTCGTCCATCGTGTCGCGGAAGTACTTGAGGTGGTTGGCGAGACGCTGCTTCTCTTCGGAGATGTCAAGCTTCTCGATGTAGTATATCAGTTCCTGCTCCAGTCTGCCGGCATCATACTCCACGTTAGGCAGAGCCTTGAGATTGTCGGTAAGACGCTGGCGTATCTTCTCCACGCGTGACTGCTCGAAAGGCACAATCTCCTTCATCAGGCGTGCTATGTTGTCAATCTTCTCCTCAAACTTCTTGCGCAGTGCGTTGCCCTCCTGCAGTCGGAATGCCTTTAGGGCATCGAGAGCGTCACATACCGCCTGGCGTACTATGGCCCACTCCTCATCGGTGAGCACCTCCACCTCGTTGCGGCTCATTACCTCTGGCATACGCATGATGAGAGGCAGCGCATCATCAACAGACAGTGGCGTGGTCTCGCCAAGAGCCTGGCGAAGGGCAGTGAGCTGACGGTAGTAGTTAGCCGCAGTATCCGTATTGATAGTAGCAGTATCGGTAGCCGCATCTTTCTCTGTCCATATAGAGAAGTCCACCTTGCCGCGCACTACGCTCTCCTGTATCATGCGACGTATCTCCATCTCCTTCTCTCGGTATATCGGCGCAATGCGCGTAGAGCAGTCGAAGGCTTTGGAATTCAGTGTCTTTATTTCAACATGAACGGTCTTTCCCGTCAGTGTTGCCACGGCCTTGCCGTAGCCTGTCATTGATAATAGCATAATTCTTTGATGTTAAATTTCTGCAAAAGTACAAAAAATCGGGGAAAAAGTTGTACTTTTGCAGAAATAAAAAGATTTAATAATTCATAAATGGACTGTTTGGAGGGTTGAGACTGTTAGAGAGGGGTATGGGCTGGTTGTTGGTTGTTGGTTGTCGGTTTTAGGTCTGTCCTTGAACCTTCCCAATCCGAAAGACCCACAACCAAAACACCAAACAACCAAAACACCAAACAACCAAAACACCAAACAACCAAACAACCAAAACACCAAACAACCAATATGGCTTGCATATTACATATAGAGACGAGTACCGACGTGTGTAGCGTGGCAGTGAGTAAAGACGGCTTTCTGCTTTATGAAAAGGCAGATCATAGTGGTCCTAACCATGCAGAGCGTCTTGGCACGTATGTGGACGAGGCACTGGCAAAGGTAGAAGAGAAGGAACTGAAACTGGAGGCTGTGGCGGTAAGCAGCGGACCGGGCTCATATACAGGACTGCGCATAGGCGTCTCAATGGCAAAGGGCGTATGCTATGGCAGTGACGCCAAGTTGCTCAGTGTGCCTACACTGCAGCTGCTCTGCGTGCCGGTGCTCCTTGGTGATGGCATAAGATGCTATAAGTACACCGATGGCAATGCTGAGAAGGTGGGGGAACAGCTGGAGGATGACGACCTGTTGTGCCCTATGATAGACGCAAGGCGTATGGAGGTATATGCCGCCATATATGACCGCAGCCTAAAGGAGGTGCGCGGACCGCAGGCGGACATAGTGGATGCGGAGACGTATAAGAACCTTCTGGACAAGCATAAGGTGTTCTTCTTTGGCAATGGAGCGGAGAAGTGCATGGAGGTGATAAACCATCCTAATGCACGACTTGTCAAGGGTATAGAGCCATTGGCAAAGAATATGTTGCCGCTTGCTGACATGAAGTGGAATAAGGGACTGACAGAGGACGTGGCATACTTCGTGCCAGAATACGTGAAGGACTATGTAGCAAAGAAAAGCGTGTCAAAACTGCTGACGCCTAACAAGTAAAACCACATTGACTGATGATGGAGATAGACGGACTGGACTATAACACCCAGAGAGAGAAACTGAAGCTGATGGCGTATGGGCGCAACATACAGCAGATGGTAGAAACATGCGTGGCTCTGCCTACCAAGGCGGAGAGGCAGCGCTGTGCGCAGGATATCATTGACGTGATGAAGAGGGCTGTGCCCGGTCATGCGGAGAACAAAGACAGGATGAAAACACTGTGGTATCATCTCGCATTGATGAGCGACTTCAAACTTGATATTGACTATCCCGTGGAGATTATTCACGAGGACAAGATGGCGATGCCACCAGAGAAGATACCGTATGCCAAGAAGGGGGCGGGAAACAGAGTGAGACATTATGGCAAACTCATGTTTGAGATGCTTGACGCTCTGAAGAATATGCCTCCTGGCAAGGAACGTGACGTGCTTGCCAACAGAACTGCCATGCAGATGTACCAGTGTCTTGCAGCATGGGGCATGGGAACCGTGGACAAGGAGAAGGTGGCATCAGACATGGCGAAGTATACCGATGGCGTGATACAGCTGGATGTAGACGCATTGAACTTTGATACCGTTGCCAAAAACCGTGGTGCATACTCACAGAACGACCGAGGAAGAGGACAGGACTACCAGAATCGTAAAAAGAAGAAAAAACGTAAATAGTAAATAAGGGTGACTCTAAAAATTACCACCCATAAGTCATCCCCTCGCCATTACCGTATAACCCAATAGACATTACATGGATAAATTCATCATAGAAGGCGGACACCCCTTGAAGGGAGAGATAACGCCACAGGGAGCCAAGAACGAAGCGCTGGAGGTAATCAGTGCCACACTGCTGACAAGCTCGCCGGTGACTATAAGCAATGTGCCCGACATCCTTGACGTGAACAACTTGATAAAGCTCTTGAAAGAGATAGGAGTGAAGGTGACTGCTGAGGCGAAGGGTACATACACCTTTCAGGCCGACGAACTGGACCTTGACTACCTCTCCTCTGACGAGTTCGTAAGGAAGTGCGCACAGCTTCGCGGTTCCGTGCTCATGATAGGACCGCTGCTCGGACGCTTCGGCAAGGCTACAGTGGCAAAACCAGGCGGCGACAAAATAGGAAGAAGAAGACTCGATACGCACTTCCTTGGCTTCCACATGCTCGGTGCATCTTACACACGCATCGAAGGACGTGAGGTGTATGAGCTGAAGGCGGAGAACGGACTGAAGGGGTGCTATATGCTCCTTGATGAGGCATCAGTGACTGGTACTGCCAATATCATCATGGCGTCAGTACTCGCAGAAGGCATCACCACTATATATAATGCAGCCTGTGAGCCATACATACAGCAACTCTGCCACATGCTCAACGATATGGGAGCGCAGATAGCAGGCATAGGCTCCAACCTCCTTACAGTGAAAGGCGTGAAGGAACTGCGTGGCATCAAGCACAAACTGCTGCCTGATATGATTGAGGTAGGCTCATTCATCGCCATGGCTGCCATGGTGGGCGAGGGTATACTGATAAAGAATGTGTCAGTAAGGAACCTTGGTATTATCCCTGATTCCTTCCGCCGTCTCGGTGTGCAGATAGAACAGCAAGGCGATAACCTCTATATCCCGAAGCAGGAGCACTACCAGATAGACTCGTTCATTGATGGAACGATAATGACTCTTAGCGATGCTCCATGGCCTGGACTGACTCCAGACCTTCTCTCCGTGCTGCTCGTGGTAGCTACGCAGGCAAGGGGAAGCGTGCTGATACACCAAAAGATGTTCGAGAGCCGACTGTTCTTCGTGGACAAACTCATTGATATGGGTGCACAGATTATCCTTTGCGACCCTCACCGTGCGGTGGTAGTGGGACTTGACAAACAGAAAACTCTGAGGGCGGCGCGTCTGTCAAGCCCTGACATCAGAGCGGGTATAGCACTGCTCATCGCGGCACTCTCTGCCAACGGCACGTCGAGCATCAGCAATATAGCGCAGATAGACCGCGGATATGAGAATATAGAGGCACGTCTTAACGCACTCGGTGCAAAAATCACAAGACAATGATACGCAGAGAAGAGGTATATAAGATAGGTAAGTTAGGAAAGACACACGGCATCAAGGGCGAGCTGTCAATGATGATTGACGATGATGTGTTTGACCGTGTGGATGCAGACTACCTCGTATTGGAACTGGACGGCATCATGGTTCCTTTCTTCATGGAGGAATACCGCTTCAAGACTGATGATACGGTGCTCGTGAAGTTTGAAGGCGTAGATACGCAGCAGCGTGCCAGGGAACTGACGGGAACGGATGTTTATTTCCCACGTGAGATGGCAGACTGTGACGAGAGCGACGAGCTGCGCTATGCACAACTTGTGGGGTATACGCTGAAGAATGCCGCTGACGGCAAGGTAGTGGGAGAGGTAGCCGCAGTGGACGAGCAGACTATAAACATCATGTTTGAACTCACCGACGGCAGACTCCTACCTGCTCCCGAAGAGCTGATAGCTGACATCGATACGGAGAAGAGAGAGATAACAATGATAATATCAGAGGGTTTATTGGATTTATGAAACAACAGATTTGCATCCTTGGCAGCACTGGCAGCATCGGTACGCAGGCCCTGGAGGTGATAGAAGAACATAACGACCGCTTTGAGGTTTACTGCCTTACTGCTAACAACAAGGTGGAACAGCTCGCACAGCAGGCAAGGAAGTTCCGTCCGGCAGCTGTGGTCATAGCCAATGAAGAGAAGTATGACGAGCTGGTAAGCCTGCTCTCCGACTGCCCGGACATAAACGTCTATGCCGGGGCACAGGCTCTGTGTGATGTGGTAGAGGCGCATCCCGTCGACATGGTACTTACCGCCATGGTGGGGTTTGCTGGTCTGGCACCTACCATACACGCAATCAAGGCACACAAGAAGATATGCCTTGCCAACAAGGAGACGCTCGTGGTAGCAGGCGAGCTGGTATGCAGGCTGGCGCAGGAGTATCATGCTCCCATCCTGCCGGTTGACTCTGAGCACTCTGCTATCTTCCAGAGCATAGTGGGAGAAGGGGATAATGAGATAGAGAAGATACTGCTGACAGCCTCTGGCGGACCTTTCCGCCTGAAGACCTTGGACGAGATGCGCACCATGACAGCTGCCGATGCCTTAAAACATCCTACGTGGGATATGGGCGCAAAGATTACTATTGACTCCGCGTCCATGATGAACAAGGGCTTTGAGGTGATAGAGGCCAAGTGGCTCTTCGGTGTTGAGGCAGACAAGATACAGGTGCTGGTTCATCCGCAGTCCATCGTACACAGTGCGGTGCAGTTCCGCGATGGAGCAGTGAAGGCGCAGCTCGGAGTGCCTGACATGCGACTGCCTATACAGTATGCCTTCACATATCCAGACCGCCTTACAATGTCGGGCGAACGTCTGGACCTCTTCAAGCATCCGCTTGAGTTCTTTGAGCCTGACCTCAACAAGTTCAAGTGCCTTGCCCTTGCATTCGAGGCTCTGCGCAGGAAGGGAAATGCCGCCTGCGTGGTTAATGCCGCCAATGAGGTGGTCAACCTTGCCTTTAGGCAGGGAAGAATAGGTTTCCTCGATATGGGCGATATAATAGAGAAGACTCTTGATAAGGCTGCTGTAGTACAGACGCCTACTTATGAGGATTACATAAACAGTGACGCCGAGGCAAGACGCATTGCGGAAGAATTTATAAAGGCGTAAGTCTGTTTAAGGTTAATTGGTTGATGGTTGCAGGTTTTAGGTCTGTCCCCACGGACGGTTTTGGGTTATAGGTCGCAGGTTTTAGGTCTGTCCCCATAACAAAAAGCTAGTCCCAAAGACCAAAGACCAAAGACCAAAGACCCATACCACAAAACCAAACAACCAGACAACCAAACCACTAAACCACTAAACAACCAAATGGACACTATATTAATAAGGACACTACAGTTTATTCTCGCCATCACCATACTTGTGGCACTACATGAGGGCGGACACTTCTTCTTCTCCAAACTCTTCGGAGTGAGAGTCAACAAATTCTATGTCTTCTTTGACTATAAGTTCTCACTCTTCAGCACCAAGTTCAACTGGTGGCGCAAGCTCCGCGGCAAGGGACCTGCCAAGAAGAAAGAAGACGGTACATACGAATATGAAGGAACAGAATATGGCATAGGTTGGATTCCGCTTGGTGGCTACTGCCAGATAGAGGGCATGATAGACGAGACGCAGCATGATACCAAGAAAATGCAGGAACCTGCCAAGCCATGGGAGTTCCGCGCCAAGCCATGCTGGCAGCGACTGCTAATCATGATAGGCGGCGTGCTTGTCAACTTCATTCTGGCTCTCGTAATATATTGTGCAGTATTCTTCACATGGGGCAATGACTACTATGCTGTGAAGGATATGCCCTACGGAATGAAGTTTAACGAACAAGCCAAGGAGTTGGGATTCCGTGACGGTGACGTTATGATTTCTTCAGACAAAGGTGCATTCAAGGCTTTTGATGCCAATATGCTGCGCGATGTCTCTACTGCTAAGACTGTAACGGTGAAGCGTCAGGGCAAGATCGTGGACGTGTCATTGCCAGGCAACCTCTCACTGCTCGATATGCTGAAGAGCACTCCGGTGTTCTGCCGTCCGCTGATACCTGCCGAGGTTGACAGCATATTGCCAGGTTCTGCCGCTGCAAAGGCGGGAATGAAGAAGGGCGACATGATACTTGCCTTCGGTGGCAAGCCTATTGACTCATGGAACACATTCACATACGAGGCGGGTCGTATGGCAGATGCACTGACAGACTGCGCTACTCGTGCTGACTCCATGAAGGTGCTGACCACTACAGTAGTGTATAAGGAGAAAGCTACGGGCAAGGTCGACACCGCTACCGTAACGCTTGATGGCGAGGTGCACCTCGGAGTGGGGATGACAACGATAGACAACTATGCCAAGGCTACCCATGAGGAGTATGACCTCATCAGCTGCATACCGGCAGGCGTAGGATACGCCATAGACATGCTGGGCGGCTACGTCAGTGACCTCAAATATGTTTTCACATCAGAAGGAGCCAAGCAACTGGGCGGCTTCGGAGCCATCGGCTCCATGTTCCCACCAGTATGGGATTGGCATCTCTTCTGGATGATGACAGCATTCCTCTCAATCATACTCGCTTTCATGAACATACTGCCTATCCCCGCCCTTGACGGAGGACACGTGATGTTCCTGCTTTACGAGATGATATTCCGTCGCAAGCCAGGCGATAAATTCATGGTACGTGCGGAATTCATCGGCATGGGAATACTCTTCGCGCTGATGTTCGTAGCGAATATGAACGACATACTGCGATTCTTCGGAATAATGCATTGATGATTGTTGGTTTTAGGTTTCAGGTTGTTGGTTTCGGGGGGTGTCCCCGAAGCGTTCCAATCCAAGGCGCCTAAAACCAACAACTGTATTAACCAAGCAACCAAGCAACCAAACCACTAAACAACCAAACCACCAAAATGAACGGCAAACTACTTATTTTCTCCGCTCCCAGCGGATGCGGAAAGTCAACAATCATCAACTGGCTGATGAGTGAACATCCCGAACTGAAGATGCACTTCTCTATCAGCTGCACGTCAAGGGCACCACGCGGAACGGAGCAGAACGGTGTGGAGTATTTCTTCCTTACACCAGAAGAGTTCCGTCAGAAGATAGCAAACGATGAATTCGTGGAGTATGAGGAGGTGTATACAGACCGATACTACGGCACTTTGAAGTCGCAGGTGCAGAAGCAGCAGGAGAATGGAGAGAATGTAGTGTTCGACGTAGATGTGCATGGTGCAATGAATATCAAGAAGGCGTATGGTGACAATGCGTTGAGCATCTTCATTATGCCGCCATCAGTAGAGGAACTGCGCCGCCGCCTTGAGCACCGAGGCACGGATGCCCCAGAGGTCATAGAGCAGCGCATAGGCAGGGCGGAATATGAGATATCATACGCAGAGAAGTTCGATACCATTGTGGTTAATGATGACCTTGACAAAGCAAAGCAAGACGCATTGCAGGTAATCAGCAAGTTTATCAAGTGAGTATTCCTTTCTAATGAAGAAGATAGCATTATTTATTATAAGCCTTTTGACCATGGTCAGCACTAATGCCCGGAACAGAACGCACAATGACAAGGTAGTGGATGTTATCGTCTTTGCAGGTCAGTCGAACATGGCAGGTAGAGGAGTGCTGAACGACAAGCACCCAGAGGATGCGCCTATGGTGAAGGAAAGCGTGGCTATGGAGTTCAGAGCCTATAGCGACCCCTCGCGCCTTTATCCCGTGACAAAGCTGTTCGGAAAGACCGAGGATAACGTGGAGGGCATCAACGACCATCAGAAGAAGAGCGGTTCCATGGTGCCAGCATTCGTTAATGCCTGCTTTGCAGAAACGAAACTGCCCATTGTGGCGGTGTCGGCAAGCGAGGGCGGCACACGAACCGAGCAGTGGATGCCAGACACACCACGCCTCAATGATGCTGAGATGCGCATAGGCAGAACCCGCAAATGGCTTGCCGCCAACGGATATAAAGTGCGCCACTGCGTGATGGTATGGACGCAGGGAGAGAGCGATGGCGACAAGAATGTGACGATAAGTGAATACAAGAGTAACCTGCGACAGATAGTAAACACTATGAAGAGCGCAGGGATAGAGCACTGCTACGTTGTTCGTATAGGCAAGTATAACGGTGGTAACAAAGCTATAACCTATGAACATATCAGGCAGGCGCAGGAAGAGTTCTGCGCAGAGAATGATGACTGCACGATGGTGAGCCGCCAGTTCGCATCGTTCAAGGAAAAGGGATTGATGAAAGATGCTTACCACTACTATCAGGATGCCTACAACATCGTAGGAAATGAGGCTGGCAGTAATGTAGGCAAAGAACTGAGGAAAAGAAAGTAATCACTGTAATCGGCAAGCACACCCGCTTGTCTGTACGTGAAGCATTTGCTAGGTAGTTTTTTATTGACCTGTCATGTAGGCAGGGACGTGTTTACCTTAAAAGCGTGGATATTATGGATAATGTGACTCACTTCCAATCTATAGACGAACTGGTACGTGCTATAGACAGAGAGCGCGGCTTGCTTCGTGCCTTGTTTCAGGACAGGAAGAAGTTGTCATTCCGTTATGACCTCGCATGTGATCTTGCCAGTAAGAGAGAGGAGAGCCTGGAGTTCTTGCGCCGTTATGGAGTAATACGTGAGAATAGCGACTTCGTGGAGCTTGAGGATGTGTATCTCAAGTTCTTTGAAGAGGTGCTGGAAGTTAATGAAGATATCAACGTAGCGAGCGTAAAGGAGAGTATCGGCAGTCTGAATAATGCGATAGACTACTTCCTGAGCGAGAATAATCCCAGCAGGAAGTATGGTTATCTGCGCGATGTAAAACGAATACTGCGCAATATTGCCCTTACCACGTTGCGTAACGTCATTGACCTAAAGCGTAACATAGACAATACCTATAAGAATGAGCCCAACTTCACAATCAAGAAGAAGAAGCTTGTGCATCTTGACGAGAAGCGCAGGGACATAGCCGCACTCGTAAATGAATGCGAGAAAGTGATAGACGAGAAGCAGACTACATTCTTCACGGTGGCGATGGATGTGCAATTGAATGACATCGTGATAGACGTAAAACTACAGTTACGTGAGGTTTATCATAATCTCCTTGAGCTTGACCGACAGATTATCAACTACCTTAACCTAATAGAATACCAGAACCGCTTGTTGCTGAAAGTGCAGAAGCTAAAGTATCTGCGTGACCAGCTGCTCCTTGACACCAATACAGACATCCTTGCACAGTTGAGAGAGCGCAACCCCGTATGGATGGAGAACCGTCCGCGTTATCCGCTGAAAGTATCGCTGTCAATGCTTCGTAATTCTGATGAGGGCATGAAGATACTTCAGGGCCTTGCAAATAGCAAGAGGCGAGGAAGGCTGATGAAGGGAAACCTTGCCGAGCCACTTACGGCAGAGGAAATGAAGCAGGAGCAGAAGATGGTGCCAATGGTGGACATTGGTGAAGTGAAGAATGCGTTCATGGCGTCAGGCGACAATCTCTTCAGTTTTGTGATGAACTATTCAGCGTATCACATTCCAATGGACAGTGAGGCGAAGCTGGTGCTGTTCTGCCAGATAGCCACACAGTATTTGGACGAACTGAGTGTGAGCGAAGAGTATCGATGCGCAGGAGAGATAGTGTATCCCATCATTTATCCACGTATCAAGAAATGATAAAGAATATTTAGTAATGGTAAAAAAATAACTTACTTGATTCTTATAACCACATCCTACAATCAGCCGTAAAAATCTAAACGACATGCGCTATACAAAAGAAATATTCGATATATTAAGTCGTGGTGGGTTCATATCTCAGAACTCTGTGTCGCCGCAGTGTTCACGACTGTATGATGCCATAGAGGATGACTACCAGAGCTATCAAGAATACTATAGCGGTATAGGCTTCCTGCTTGAGGGAGGCAATGGCTATTATTATTTTTCGAAAACTGAGGCCAAGGTGGCGTTGGAGGACAAGGTGCAACGCTTGGCTTTATGGATAGACAGGGTAGATTTCCTAAAAACATTCAATAGCACCTTTGGTTCAGGGTTCACCTTCCGCAAGTCAAATATCCTTGAGAAATTTTCCAGCGACATAGAACTTAAGGATAAGATACGCCGCCTCTATAAGGACGTTAAGACCAATGAAGAGAAGGTGGAGAAACTTGTGAATGACATGGTACATCAAGGGTTTGTCGAACTTGAAAATGAGCTTGACGGAACATACAAGGTGACAGCAGCATTCCACTATATAGAAGAGTTTATAGACTGCATCACAATAACAGAAACCAGTGAACCTGAATCTTAATCGCCCCGCAAAAGCTATGAGAGCCTTACGAAAGATTATATTTATAAACAGTGCCAACATCCGCTATGCAGAGGTAAATCTGGATGGCAATATACATTTCATAGGTACACAGGGAGTGGGCAAGAGCACGTTGCTGCGCGCCATTCTCTTTTTTTATAATGCAGACAAGCTTCACCTTGGCATTCCCAAGGAAGTACTTTCTTTTGACAGTTTTTATCTTCCCAATACCAATTCCTATATAGTATATGAGGTAGAGCATGAACATGGTCCGTTCTCCATCCTCGTATTTCGTTCATCAGGCAGGGCATGTTACCGCTTTGTGGATGCTGCCTACCAGAAGGAGTGGTTGGTAGATGCCCATGGAGAGGTGACGGCCGAGGTTAAGGTGATACGTGAACGACTGGGCGGAATATACATGAGTCGGCTTGTAGACCGCTATGAGCAGTATCGTGACATAATATATGGTAACAGGCAGGCGGTAGGCAAGGAGTTTGCTCGCTTTCAGTTGATGGAGACTAACAAGTATCAGAACATCCCACGCAGCATCCAGAACGTGTTCCTTAATTCACGTCTTGACGCTGACTTCATCAAGGACATTATCATACGATCCATGAGTGATGAGGAGGCGAATGTGGACCTCGGTTATTTCCGTCGTCAGGTAGCGGACTTCGAGCAAGAATATAAGGACATATCCTGCTGGTACAAACTGAATAGGAATGGAGAGTCGATAGTGCGCAGTCAGGCAGATGCCGTGGTGAAGACGTACCATGAACTGCTCTTCATGAAGCAGCAGATAGTGGACCTATGCGGAGAGCTGAAGTATGCAGAGCGTGTATCACGAGAGAGGCTACCATTGCTCAGCGAAAGGATAGCTACCCTTCAGCAGGAGTCAGACAAGCTGAGGCGTGAGCTGTCAGACCTGCAGCAGCAATATGATGCCGAGAAAGCTACGCTGAACCAAAGGCAGGGCGTGATCAATGACAAACTGAAGCGGCTGAATGAGCGCAGGGAATACTATGCCATTAAGAACATAGAGCAGGTTATAATGCGCTGTAGCAAAGAGCAGACCGTAAAGGGAGAGCACGAAAGCATGAGGGAAAGGCTTACTGAACTCACCGCACGTTACAACGATGTTACTACCAAGTATAAGGCCTTGCGGCAGAATATCAACGGTCAGCTGGAGGCATTCCGCCATGCACAGAAAGAACGCACGCTCAATGCTGGTCAGGAAAAGCAGAAGAGAGAAGAGCGACTGCTGCATGAATATTATGAAGAGAAAACGGCGGTAGAACAGTCTTATGAAGAGAAAACAACCATTGGCCGCAGTGCTGTCGACACACTGAAACGAGAGCAAAACGACTGTGATAAGGAACTGTTGAAACTGAAGTTGCTTGACCCCTTCAAGGAAGAGAAAGAGTCACTGCGCCAGCGACAGACCGAGCTGAGCATAAAGGAGGAGAACCTGCAAGGCCTCATAGCCTTGAGTGCGTCAGACATCAGTCGGTTGCAGACAGAATATGACAAGAAGACGACCGCTATTACTGCGGACTATTCGCGAAAGACGGACGAGAAACAGAAGCAGATGGAAGCCGTCAAGCAACAGATAGCCGCAGTGGACAAACTGTTAGGCAGCATCCGTGGGTCGCTCTATGAGTGGCTTGAGGACAACAAGAAAGACTGGGAGCGTAATATAGGCAAGGTAATCAGTGAAGAGAAGATACTGTATCAGACAGGTCTGCACCCACAGTTGGCTGACGGTACCACTCTCTTCGGAGTGACACTTGACATTGCAGACCTGCCAGTGAACGTACGTAAGCCAAGACAGCTACAAGAGGAAAAGGCGGAACTGGAACAGCAGTTGCAGCATATCAAGGAGGAGAAATCCGCATTGCAGGAGCAACAGACTCGCGCTATAGAAGAGGTGAAGCGTCAGTTTGCGCCCAAGATAAAAGAACTGCGTCAGCAGAAAGCCATGCGCGAGACAGAGCTGAAGATAATACCGCAGCAGCGCAAGGCTATACTATTGGAGCAAAGTGACTATGAGCAAAAGGCAAAACAGCTAAAGGAGCAGCGCAGCAATGAACTGAACGCACGCCAGCAGGATATAGCATACAGGCTGGCAGCAGCGCAGTCAGATCTTGACAAGTTGAGGAAAGAGCGGCAGGAGAGGCTCTCGGCAGTGGAAAAGAAGCATAATGATGCCAAGACCGTGGCAGGCAATGAATACGCACAGACTGTAGCTGACGTTAATGCAGAGACCAAGGTGCATGAGCAAGAAGCAGCGGCAGAGCTGGCAAGGCTCGCCCAGCAGGAGACGGAAGAGCTGAAAGGCCGAGGCGCTGACACTGCCATAGTGGAGGAATGCAAAGCAAGAATCAAAGCAGCCGAGTCCGAGCTGGAGTATATAGAGAAACACCGGAAACTGCTGTACGATTACCAACGTGACAAGGAAGAACTCTTTGAGCAGGAGGATAACCTAAAGAATCAGAGGCTGGCTATATCAGAAAGCTTACAGCGACTGGCCACCGAGTATTCGCAGCGTAGGCAGAAGCACGAACAGCAGTTGGCTGCTAAAGGCAAGGAACTGGGCGAACACCGTGAGGAGCAGAAGCGTATAAACGAGGATTTGAAGCGTGTGGATGACTTCGTTCATAACGACGGACTGTGCCCTTCCGTCTTTGCTGATGCACGGGAGAAGCAGACTCTGCGCACTGCAAGGGCGACGGTTGATACCATTACGAGTACAATCTATTCAAGGCAGGAACGTCAGACTCGGCTCAAACAGCAGATTAACAGTTTCAAGGCCAACTTCACAGCAAAGAACACCTTCAGCTTCCGCATGGAACTTGTGGTTGACGAGGACTACCTTGACTTTGCCAATAACCTGGACGACTTCCTTGTCAACAACAAGCTGGAGGAGTACCGCCGCCGCACCAGTGAGCGTTATGTAGACATCCTTGCTCGCGTATCGAAGGAGATGGGAGACCTAACGCGCCATGAGTCGGACGTAGACAAGATAATAAACGACATAAACAGCGACTTCCGTGAGCGTAACTTCGTGGGTGTCATAAAGGAAATCTCCCTTCAGTCGGTAACTTCTTCTGACAAGATGGTACAACTGATGAAACGCATAAAGGACTTTAATGATGAGGCTCAGCTTGCCATGGGCGAGGTAAACCTCTTCTCCTCCATGAATCGTGATGCAGTGAACCAGAAGGCTGTAGGCTATCTGCTCGACTTCATGAAGTCGCTTGCCGACAATCCGCAGCGACAGTATCTGACGTTGTCAGACCTCTTCCGCTTACAGTTCCGTATTAAGGAGAACGACAATGACACGGGTTGGGTGGACAAACTGTCGCATGTAGGCAGCGAGGGCACCGACACGCTGGTGAAGGCAATGATAAACATCATGCTCATCAATGTGTTCAAAGAGAAGGTAAGTCGCAGGTTCGGCGACTTCCGGATCCATTGTATGATGGACGAGATAGGCAAACTCCATCCGCAGAACATCAAGGGAATACTTGACTTTGCCAGTGCCCGTAACATCTGGTTAGTCAACTCCTCACCTACGACGTATAATGTGTCAGACTACCGCTATACGTATCTGCTGAGCAAGGACGCCAATTCCAAGACCGTCATTCACCCCTTGATAGCGCAGAAATGAAGATTACAGCATCACTCATAGATAAGCTGCTTGCTTTAAAAAGCGGTAGTTCCATTCCTGCCAGCAGTCTGCGTGGCGAGTGGGTGGAGGAGCTGTTGCATGACGGTGTGCTCGTCAGCCGTTCGCAAGGCGGCAGGCGCACCCTGCTTGCCGTTCGCCCGACAGCCCTTGAGCAGTCATTGGCTGCCATTGACGAGCGGCTGGCTGACCTTGACAGAATTAAGAGCATGCTCACCTCTGACGTGTCACGTGCGGAGCAAGCTGCGGAAACCGGCAATTCAAAACTGGTGGCCGTGCGCACCTGTCCCGGCTTTCTTGTCAATTCATATACCCCCGTCAATGGGCGGTTGAACGGCAGCCCCATTGTTATATCCCCCATGGAGGGTAGCTTCCTGTATATAGCCGACTGGCAGCACTTCTCCGTGCCAGCCGATGTAGTGGTGGTAGGGATAGAGAACATGGAGAATTTCCGTCATATACGTATGCAGCGCAAGCTCTTTGACAGGGAACTGCCAGGCAGCACATTGTTGTTCGTGTCCCGTTATCCGCAGTCAGCCGACCTGCGCAGGTGGCTCGCGTCAGTGCCTAACCGTTATGTTCATTTCGGAGACTTTGACCTTGCAGGCATCAACATCTTCCTTACAGAGTATCATCAGCATTTAGGGGCGAAGTCTTCCTTTCTGATACCATCAGATATAGAATCCCGTTTGCTGCACGGATCCTCCGAACGTTATGCCGCCCAGCAGTCCCGCTTCAGGCATCTCAGTGCGCCCACGCCAGAGTTGCAGACCCTGATAGACATGATAAACAGGTATCATCGCTGCTATGACCAAGAAGGGTATATAGAGCCGGAAGACTAATAGGGAAGAGAATGACAATCAACGTAAATCACTGGACAACCACCTGTAAAAAAATAAGAGTTCATGGAATCAAGATGTTGATGAGCCTTATCCAACGTTTATTATCGCATATGCCTAATCAGCCATTGTTATTCCTTCGCTATTGTCTACAACCATGTTACCACCGCATTTCGGACACTTTCCCTCAATGGGATTCCATGTGGATAGCTTGTCTTCTTTGTGACATTCAGGACATTTAATGAAATAACGCTCTTTTGCCAGTTCTTCTGCTGAAATTGATACAATTTCCTTGCAGCATGAACATTTGAAGTTATAATATTCACCAGACATCAGTCCATAATGGCCTAAAGGTTCAGTTAGAACGCTATAGCCACATTTTTCGCATTTGTAAGTTTTGAATTGTGCCATATTCAATGAGTGATTTTAATACGTTAGTCATTATAGTTAACGAACGCAAAGGTACGAAACTTCTGTGCAGTCTATTAACACAGAAAAGAAATTCTTAAAATTTTCGCCAACAAAATTGCTAAGAAAATCACAACTAATTGACTACTTTGCCATTTTTTCTCCTGAATTTGGTGGAAAATTGAAGAATAAGCGAGTTTATTACAAGAAAAACATTACTTTTGCATCAGAAACATATATGAGTTAACTCTAAAAAGTCGACAAGCCGACCTTTGATTAATATTATGTCTGTTTAACACTATAAAATGTCTTTGATATATTGTAATCTGGAGATTTTTTAGTACCTTTATAGTATGATTCAAGCACACAGATATGTTCAAGAAATCGACTATAAATAAGCAATTCGACCTGTTCACGACAGCATCAACATTGATGACCAGTGTCCGGCCATTTAAATGCTACTTTTTGTAGCGGAATCATATATTAAAATAATTTGGAATACTTACTTAGTAATGATATGAATTATGACAGACATTCAAGACACAAATAACACGCCAGAACTTCATTCCCCTTTTGACCAACTGCGAGAGGTGGATGCCGATGGCAAGGAGTGGTGGAACTCACGCAAACTGGCGAGAGTGATGGGCTATGGTAAGTATTGGAACTTTGAGCGTGTCGTTGCTAAGGCACAGGCTTGGACTTCGCAGAAGGGGTATCCTCTTTGTGAGCATTTCGTAGAGATTACAGAGATGGTAGAATTGGGAAGTGGTGCGATGAGAGAGGTTTTGAGTGTACGTCTTTCTCGTGCCGCTTGCATGGCTGTGGTTATGAATGCTGACAAGAAGAAGGAGATGGTGAAAGTTGCACAGCAGTATTTCAGTGCAACAATGAAATCAGATGTAGCTGCAAAAAGCATGGAATCGTCCATTCTTATGTATAGGGGGGTACGAGGAAAAGTGCAAGTACAGGTTTTTTTCGACACTAACACTTTCTGGTTGTCTCAGCAAAGGATGGCCGAACTGTTTGGCGTAACTGTGCCTACCATCAATTATCACCTTGACCAGATAAACCAAAGTGGAGAAATCCATTTGTCTGATGCAATTAGAAAAATTCGAATACCTTCGGACAAATGGTCTGGCGAAGTGATGATGTATAACCTTGACGTGGTAATAGCCGTTGGTTATCGTGTTAACAGCTACGAAGCTACACAGTTTCGCATCTGGGCAACCAGCGTGTTGAAAGAATATCTCACGAAAGGCTTCGTATTGGATGATGAGCGGCTGAAGGGAAAGAATGTATTCGGAGCAGATTACTTCGATGATTTGCTTGACCGTATACGAGAGATACGGCTCAGTGAGCGTCGCTACTACCAGAAGATAACGGACATTTATAGCGAATGCAGTTCAGATTACGATAAAGACTCGGAAGAGACATGCTCATTTTTCAAGATGGTGCAGAACATGATGCATTATGCCGTAACCAAGCAGACGGCAGCGGAAATTATCTATGACCGTGCAGATGCAGAACGACCACACATGGGATTGACTGCATGGAAGAATGCACCTGATGGCAGAGTCATCAAGTCTGACGTGGTCATAGCCAAGAACTATCTGAGCGAGAAAGAAGTTGATTCTTTAAATCGTCTGAGCAATGCTTTCATTGACATAGCCGAGCAACGAGCGGAAGGCCATATCCTCATGACAATGAAAGATTGGTCAAGCCTCTTACAGAGGTATATAGACTTAAACAATCGACCCGTGCTTCCTGATTCTGGTCGTATAACTCATGAGCAAGCCGTCGAGAAGGCTTTGACCGAATATGACAAGTTCCGAATCATTCAAGACCACGAGATTATGAGCGACTTTGATAAACAATTGAAACTGCTATTCGGAGAAAAAAAAGAAAATTAGTTTATAAAATATGGAATATCTACCACAAGACCCAGCAATACTCGTTTCGAGCATTAACATGCTGCTGAGAGACGAGGAGTATGATTCGCTCGAATCACTATGTTATGCCTTTGACCGTGAGCCACAAGAGATAAAGGATTATCTCTATTCCCATGGCTATGTATATTCAGAAAGTCAGCTGCAGTTCAGACCTATAGGCTATGATCAGTAAGTATGCCATAGAGTCCGCTTACGCTTTCTTTCATCAGAAAGAGCGTATATACCGCTATTCCACCCTCGACTGGCAGAAGGACGATATAGAATATGCTATAGAGGACTATGTAAGCCAGATGGATGGCGAACTGTATTCTCTCATTAGCAGTGGCAGGGCAGACTTCCTGCGCTGTCATACCACTTTTGCAGAGGATATGGAGAAAGCCGTGGATATGCTGGAGAAAATGTTATAGATATGTATCAGAAGTTCATTATAACGGGCGAGGGACACCTGCGCTTCGGCAGAGTGTACCTCCACAGAGACCTGCTCATGGCAGGCGAGAAATGCGTATATGGTGGCGGACTGTGGACTATAGATGAGGGCAGGGGAGCCATAGTGCTCTACGGTCGCTCGTTCGATTTCGGCCCGCCAGACTTTGACTATGTCCGCAAGATAGAATGGGATGGTATAGGGGGAACGCCACGCACGTTGTTGTACCAGCCGCACTGGCCTGATGGCGACACCTTCATACCAGTTTATGCGAAAGCCACTGCACGCTCCTGACGGGGAGCATGCAGTGGCTTTCTGCATGTTGGCAAGTGCTATCTTCTGAATAATCTCTGTCTGCCATAAAAAAGAAGTTTGACGAAAAATAATGTCATAAATATCATGGCCTTGTGTACTTCGCTGAATACGAGATAGTTATGTTGTGATATTTTGCATGATGTTTCCTCCTGCAAACAACATTATCTGTCATAGCGCTTCACGGTCAGTGAATAGTTACGTGGCGCAGGAATAACCCTGCCCCCATTGGCGTTCGCCTCATAAGCGATTATGGCATGGAATGGTGTAAGTGTTTAGCGGACGTATGTTTTTCAAGAATGCCTTGTGCGACTTTATAATTGGTATCATTGTTGAGAAGCGTAGAGTGTTGAGTGTTGAGCGTCTTCTTACGCCCCTTCTCTTGTTCCTTGCCATTCGTGTTGAAACTATAGTCATGGTCAGCGTCCATCTCCCATGAGAAGTTTACAGTGCGATAACGGGAGAAATTCCTGGCGGCAAGCGTTCGGAAATCCTCTGCCAGAGAATCGCTGACCACTTGCGCAGAGGATGTCTCGGCATAAGTAAAAGCCAGTAATAGTGCTACAATTGTCTTTTTCATTCTGTGAATATATGTATCTTGACTTGTTTTTATAAACGCCCTTGAATCCGTGCGATTCGCTGATTTTATGTGCAAGACTCGGTTAGGGCACTATATGTTTGAATCTGACTGCAAAGTTACCGCTTATATGTGCAAGGTCATTTTATTAGAGAAATTGGACGTTTCGTAAGAATCTATTTGCTTTTTTAGTGTAAAAGCAGTATCTTTGTGGTCAAAAATAAATATGAAGAACGTTTTTGAATATATAAGCATGATAGGTGCGCTGAAAGAAACCGTTAGTGGAACCATGGCTTCTGGTAAAGACTTCTGCATTAGCGAAGTTACTCGATTTCCTTTGATAGGATCGCCATTCAAGGTTCACGAATATGGTTGTTTCATCTGTCTGCAGGGCGAGTCTGACGGCAGTGTAGACTTGATGCCATATCACCTGAAGAAAAACTCAATGATGGTCAATGTGCCTGGGCAGCTGATGGAACGGCACAGCATCACTCCAGATTTCAAGGGAGTCTATATCGTGATGAGCAGTGAGTTTATAAGTGGTTTGGGACTGCCGTATAATTTCCAACTATACAGGAGGATTAGAGAGGTGCCAATAGTGGAATTGCACCCTATGCAGCTGAAGGCCATGCTTACTTATAAGTCAGGAGCTAGGATTCCCGTCACAGTCGTTCTTCGGTAAGTATTTCAAGCGAATTACGGGAATGTCTCCGAAAGACTACAGGGGAATATGAGTGAGGGTAAAAGGTAATTAGTCAGATTGTCATAAGAAACGCGTTTTTGCTGACATAGTGTAAATCCAAGGCTTGCTGATATTAGCGAATTTGAAATTTCAAATTAGTGCTTGTTGCTACAGCGAAATCTTGCGAAAAATGTAACTTGCTGAATATTAGTTGAGTATATTCTTTAGGTAGGTTGGAAGATGAAAAAATATGCAGACAGCAAGGCTTTTTAGTGCTTTTACAGCATAGTGATGCCAATGCCATCGCTATGCTTTAGTAATGTGAAAGCATAGTGATTGTAATGCAAAAGCATAGAGATTGCAGCATATATGGAATAATCAGCCTTTTTGAAGAGTTAAAGAGGGGCGTATGAACTCTATTTTATACATTCAGCATGAGCAAAATGAAAAGTCAAAAAGAAAGAAGAATAAGGATATTAGTTTCATTTTGCTTGTTTACGGATGTGAAGAAGAAGAATGGCAAGATGCCAGTAATGCAATCCTCTCATACATGAAAACAAAACGCCCGATGGACGTATGTCCATCGGGCG
>SAMEA104315434__coassemble_257_pt1 | contig 32546 bp, 10 predicted proteins | sample SAMEA104315434__metabat2_high_PE_014 | metagenome-assembled genome bin SAMEA104315434 (sample SAMEA104315434) | gut metagenome | biome: Monkey gut; feature: monkey-associated habitat; material: faeces | place: China | collected 2013
TGATTTTGACATAGGGGCAAGCCCCTACGCTAAGCTATAAGCCCCCTACAGGGGCGCAAGTAGGTTAATGACCGAGGAGATAGGGGGCAAAGCTCCTGTTCTATATTGTAGCATCCCTTTCAGGGACTTATCACTCGAAATGTCGGATGAACCTTTTTTTTGTATTCGTTCCATAAGCGAATGCTCATGCACAATCGCTCGTAAGCGAATGCTCACTGGGAGGGCAGGTTTTTAACCTGCCCACAAGCGAAGGTCACTAACGAAAGTGCGCAGGAATAATCCTGCCCCCCATAAGTATTCGCCCATAAGTCGAACGCTCAACGCACAATTGCCGTTTCCCAAATTTACCATTTTCTGTTTCTTTAGCGAATGAAACTGTAATGTGTTGAAAAAGAGTGTTTTAGTACCTTGAAAAGCTAAAGCAATGCTTTCGCGCTACGATTAACGCCCTTTTATGAAGCTATTAAGCCGCTTTCGCAACATAATTAACGCCCTTTTACAACACAATCAACGCCATTTTGCTCCGTTTCCCAAATTTACCATTTTTTCTTCCTGGGCAGGTTACAAACCTGCTCTCCCAGTTCGCCCCCGCCCAATATCTTCAACATAAAGCCATCATTTCATTCTTTGATGCTTCTTTTTGGTTCATCCGACATTTCAAGTGATGAATATAATGGTGACAATCACTCCTCGCCCCTGTAATGGGCTCATAGTTCATCATATGTGGGAACTACAACAAGGCGACATTGAAATATGAGCCCCTTACAGGGGCACGAACGGAGAGACTGACATGATTTTGACATAGGGGCAAGCCCCTACGCTAAGCTATAAGCCCCCTACAGGGGCGCAAGTAGGTTAATGACCGAGGAGATAGGGGGCAAAGCTCCTGTTCTATATTGTAGCATCCCTTTCAGGGACTTATCACTCGAAATGTCGGATGAACCTTTTTTTTGTATTCGTTCCATAAGCGAATGCTCATGCACAATCGCTCGTAAGCGAATGCTCACTGGGAGGGCAGGTTTTTAACCTGCCCACAAGCGAAGGTCACTAACGAAAGTGCGCAGGAATAATCCTGCCCCCCATAAGTATTCGCCCATAAGTCGAACGCTCAACGCACAATTGCCGTTTCCCAAATTTACCATTTTCTGTTTCTTTAGCGAATGAAACTGTAATGTGTTGAAAAAGAGTGTTTTAGTACCTTGAAAAGCTAAAGCAATGCTTTCGCGCTACGATTAACGCCCTTTTATGAAGCTATTAAGCCGCTTTCGCAACATAATTAACGCCCTTTTACAACACAATCAACGCCATTTTGCTCCGTTTCCCAAATTTACCATTTTTTCTTCCTGGGCAGGTTACAAACCTGCCCTCCCAGTTCGTCCCCGCCCAATATCTTCAACTTAAAGCCATTATTCCATTCTTTGATGCTTTTTTTTCATCTTGGGCAGGTTACAAACCTGCCCTCCCAGTGCTAACCTGCTCACATGCATCCCCAAAATACTTACAGAGGGGTGGCTGAGTAGTTATTATCCATACCCTTATCGTTTAGAGTACGAAATAAGCACCCTTGCGCCAAATAGTCACCAAAATGAGCCTTTATGACCTATATGTTAAAAAATGCGAGTTGTAACATTTAATAAGTGTTAATTCTGTGCTTTTTGTTGGATGATTGTTATAATGAAAAAGAAATTTTATGTAAATTTGCAATGTAATAACAAAGAAAAAGACGGTTTACAATCGTAGTATCATCTACAACATAAACAGGTAAATTGGTAAGAAGATAATTCGGTGGAAAAGTACAACAGGATACCACCTTATTATATATATAATCACTAACTTAAATAAAAACATTTATGAAACTAAAAACATTACTTCTTTGCGGAGGTGCGATGGCGGTTTCTTCGGCGCAGGCTGCTCTTGACATCAAGGAGCGTCAGTTGAATCTGTCTGACCCAGGTATCTTTGCCGATGCCCCTCAGGATGGACAGTACGCTTTCTATCTCTACAACCCAGGAACGAAGGGCTTCCTTCGTGGCGGCAACAACTACAATACACGCGCTTCTGTAGACCAGAAGGCTGGTTACAGATGGAGAATTGCAGTGGAGGATCTTGATGCAGGTCTTGTTTCTCTTAACGACTCTGTAGAATATGACAACTCCAACAAGGCATGTACATGGGGATGGCGCAAGATGTTCGCTACAGGTAAAGATGCAGTATATGTAGACAATAACAATGGCGCAAATGCAAATTCATGGCAGATAGAGGTGATAGGGGATGGTAAGTTCCGTATCTCTAATACCGCTTTTGCGGATGAAGATGGCAGCCCTCTCTATCTCGGTACTGTTGCAGGCACCACATACTGTGACCTCTATCCTGCAAGTACGGAGAACGTAAGCATTGAATGGTATGCTGTAAAGACTGATGTTTATGCCAAACTTATGGAGGGTCGTCAAGGCGTTATCGCTGCATTCGACGCTTCAGAGGTTCTGCTCAATGCACTGAAGGGTGCTGACGAGGCAGGTGTTCCTGGTCTAGAAAAGTATGTGGCAGTATATAACGATGAAAATGCTACAGCTGAGGAAATCAATGCTGCAACAGCTGAGGTTAACAAGGCATGGGTTGACTATATCGCATCATCTGCTACACCAGAGAATCCTGTTGACTTTACAGGTTCAAAGGTAGTTAACGGTAGTTTCGATACAGTCGGTGACTTCACAGGCTGGAGCGGTGACGCATTCGGTGCAGGTGGTACTACCGGTCCTTGCGCAGAGCACTATAACAAGAACTTTAATACATGGCAGGAAATCAAGGATCTTCCGCTTGGTGTCTATGGTCTTGATGTTCAGGGTTTCTATCGTGCTAATGGTACTGCTGATGCATATGCCGCATTCAAGAATGGCGACAAGCGCAATGCACGTGCTTTCGCATCAAATGTAAAGTCTGGTGAAGGTGCAAAGAACGATACTCTCTATTCTTACATCCCTAATATCTTTGATGGTATAGAGGTTGATAACAATACAGTATCAGAGTCTGCAGAGAAGTACGAGATGGATGGCAATACATACTATCTCCCTAACAGTATGAAGTCTGCATGTGACTACTTCGATAAGGGCTACTATAAGGCAAACACCGTTATCTTCCCTGTTACTGAGGGCGTGGCTAAGATTGGCGTTGTGAAGACTGTAAAGGAGGGCAATACCGACTGGTCTATCTTTGATAACTTCAAACTGAAGTACTACGGCAACGGTGCTGATGCATACAAGATGTGGAATGCTGACGTGATGAAGAATGCTGCGGAGTATTCTGCTGATGATCAGATTACTACTTCTGTGCTCGATGATTATAACAATGTAAAGGCTAATTCTGCTGCTGGCACTACCTATGAAGAGGTGATGGCGAACATTGCCAGCCTCGAGACTGCCGCTACGAAAGTAGAAGAGAATAAGGCTGCATGGGAGGCTTACGCTGCAGAGAAGGAACTTGCTCAGGTAGTAGCAGGTAATGACTCTTATTCTGGCGATGATGTTGATGTCCTCGTGGATTATCTCGAAATGACCTATGCTGACAATATTGGCGCAAAGGCTCTCACAACCGAGGAGGTTATAGCAGAGACAGCCAAGCTGAAGACTCTGAAGGAGAACGCAATACAAAACGGCATTGAGGCACCAGCAGACATGACAGACCTTATCCTCAACTCTGACTTCTCTAAGGGTAAGGCGGACTGGACGTTCGAGGCTGTTTCTGGCGGTAATGTAACTGCTAATGCCGATGCAAAGTGTGCCGAGGCATGGAACAACGGCGGCTTCGATATCTATCAGACCATTGCGAGTGCTCCTGTAGGTGCATATAAGGTTTCTGTTCAGGGATTCTATCGTCGCGGTCGTGGAGACAACGCATGGAAGCTGTACTTCGATGATAACGGCAACAAGCGTGAGACCGTTCCTGAGACTCCAGCTTACGCATACTGTAACGATATGAAGACTCCTCTTACAAACGTCTTCGAGTATAAAGTAGCTAAGTCTGAAAACTACTATACTGGCGACTACTATACGGATACTTTTGACTATTGTTTCCCTAACAATATGGCAGACGCAGGTCTTGCCTTCGACCGTGGTGCTTACACCATTGAGACAACAGGTCTTGTAGCTAAGAAGGGTGATGCACTTCGTATCGGTATGAAGGGCGTAACGAATCAGGAGAATGACTCATGGGCTATCTTCACTCGTTTCAAGCTTACATATATGGGTGATGATGTAGAAATCCTCTCTAACAGCATTAATAATGCAGTGGCTGAGGTTGACCTCACCAAGACTATGGGTACCGACGTGAAGACCAAGGCTCAGGAACTCATCAAGGATGCTCAAGATGCTCAGGCAGCTGGCGATGGTAAGGCAATGCGTACATCTCTCGCAGCTCTCCTCGCATACGAAAGCACTATCGACGAGTCTGTAAGCCTCTTCACCACACTTCAGACCAATATGTCTGACTTCGGTGATTTCGTTGTAGAAGTAGAAGGCTATGACGATCTGAAGGCTGAGGCTTCTGATTATGTAGAAACACTTGGTGGTAATATTAACAAGATGACCAACGAGGAGGCCAATGCCGCTATCGCGAAGATAGCTTCTTACAGACATCAGCTCTCTATCCCTGAAGCATACAAGGACGCTACTGACGCTAACCCTGTTGACATGACGTCTGTCATCAGCACTCCTACATTCGACAAGGAAGGCGCTAACTCTATCGAGGGATGGCAGGGTACGACCGGCTACAACTTCGGTAACGATGCTTCACAGAAGGCTGCTCTCGCACTCGAGTTCTACGACAAGAACTTCGATATGTATCAGGATCTTGAGGTGCCTAACGGTACTTACGTTCTGACTGCAAACGCCTTCAACCGTGCTGGAAGCGTAGACGCAGACAAGACTGCTGTTGATGAGGGTACTGCATCTAAGGCTCTCCTCTATGCTAAGTCTGGCGAGACAGAAGTGGCACAGCCTATCATGCACATCGCCACTATCGGTGACTTCGGTGCTGCATCTGAGAAGCTCGGTTCTGGCTCTGAGTCTGAGTTCACTGCTGATGGCAACTCATACTATGTTCCTAACGATATGGTTTCTTCTGTAGCATACTTCGACGGTGGCAGATACCTCAACGGTGTTACTATCAAGGTAACAGACGGCAAGCTCCGTATCGGTATCCGTCAGGAAGATAAGGTAAGCGGCTCATGGGTAATCATGGACAACTTCAATCTCACATACTACGGTGGTGACAGCAAGAAGGAAGAGGGCGGCTTCACTGAGGTAGGTGCAGTAGAGGCTGTTGAGGTTGCCAAGATTGAGGTTTACTCTGTTGACGGTGTTAAGCAGAATGCTATACAGAAGGGCGTAAACATCCTCGTCATCACAGACAAGGCTGGCAACGTTACAACAAAAACCGTTATCAAGTAAGTAGTAATACGGCATTACTCGTATTATAAAACAAAAAAGCAATGTATGAATGAAGTTATGCGTCAATGACTCATAATGAAATATAACTAAAACTGGAGAGGAATCCTCGGGCAGCCGGGGACTTCCCCCCAGTTTTTTTTCGATAGGAAAGATGATTGTTGTTGTGGAACACTTCTTGAGAGGCTGAAACTGTCAGCTGGAAAACAATGTGGCGGACATCATCGCCGTCAGACACACTTGTGCATGAATGCACACTACTGTAAAAGAAAACACCACCGCTGTCAACCTGCGGTACTATATATATACACTCACTGAAACAATAATAAAAACACATAATACTAACCTACTATGAGAAAAAAACATGCTAAGGAAGGTAAGGCACTGATGACATGGAGCAAGAAGTCCATGCACGTGTTTTCTGCTTGCGGACTCATCTTGGGTGCTGGTATGATGCAGTCCTGTGACAAGGACATCCTCACCGGACAGCCAGAGTGGTTGGGTAACTCCATCTACGAGCGTCTGCAGGAAGGCATCACCGTGAATGACGGCTCCAAGAAGTCGTTCAGCACCATGCTGCGTCTCATTGATGACCTCGGGTATACCGAGACATTGTCCAAAACAGGTTCCAAGACTCTCTTCGCCACTCCTGACGATGTGTACGACCAGTGGTTCAAGGACAACAACCTGACCTACGACCAGTTGACCACCGCAGAGAAGAAGGCACTCTTCAATGGCGCGATGATCAACAATGCGTACCTCGTCGAGCTGATGTCAAGCGTCAGCGGCAATCCACCGCTTGAGGGAATGTGTATGCGCAGAGAGACAGCTGCCACCATCTATGATTCTATTCCAGTCTACCGCGTGGCAGACATGCCAGTTAATCCATTGGCAGACGAAGAGAAGGATGCATGGAAGAAATTGCGCACTCAAGGCCAGGACGTAAGAATGTACAAGGACGGTACTCCTGCCACCATGATGCACTTCCTGCCTGCTTTCATGGAGAAGAACAGAATCGTGGATAATGACCTTTCCATCATTACCAACGGTACTGCCACCTCTACCAATGAGTCATGGATTAATGGCAAGCAGGTCATCAGTTCCGAGCAAACATGTAAGAACGGTTATGTTTATGTCATCAACGGTGTGATGGAGGGAAACAAGAGCATGGCAGAGATTGTCAACAGTGACCCTGACATGACCATGTGGGCTTCATTCCTCAAGAGATGGAGCTGTCCGGTTGCCGTAACAGGCAACAGTCTGAAAGAGTATCAGAGCTTGTTCAATACCAATGATACCGTATATAATCTTCGATATTTCAATGCCGACGGTGGGCATAAGCTGACAAGCATACCAAACACTGACCAGTCTCTGCTTGAGACCGACGTGCTCGCTTTCGATCCAGGATGGAATCAGTATATCTACCAGAACACCCAGGGCAAGGACTACCACTATGACGGTGGCGCAATGTTCGTGCCTACCAATGAGGCTCTCAACAACTGGTGGAACGGTGATGAGGGCAAGGGTCTGCGCGAACAGTACGGCTCATGGGAGAATGTACCTATCGGTACACTCGCCAAGCTCGTCAACGTGAACATGCAGGAGTCATTCGTGGAGTCTGTACCTTCAAAGTTCGGCTCGGTACTCGATGACGGCAAGCAGAACGCACTCGGCATTGCGCCAGGCGACATCGTGAAGAGTTACATGGGATGCAACGGTGTGGTATACCTCGTAAACAAGGTCTTCGCCCCAGTTGTTTACCGCTCGGTAATGGCGCCAGCTCTGCACCAGAGTTCCACCATCACCTCTATTGCTTACAGCATGCTCAGTGGTAACTATCCTAACGAGGCAGGAACAACGATGAATGTTGACAATACGCTCGACTTCACCCCATACCTCAATGCTATGGACTCACGATTCACCGTGATACTGCCATACGTGCAGCAGGAGTCTATCGCCACTTCTGCAACCACTACAGGTAAGGTGATACGTTACATCGACCCATGCTCTTACGGACTGGCACAGCAGAACCTCTTCGAGTTCACGTTCACCAACAATGTAATCAAGGGCACGTCATACAAGTGCACCATTGATGCAGATGGCACCGTGACACTTGCCAACTCTTCAAGCAAGTCGCTCAGTTCCGCCGTTATCAAGAACCGTCTCTATGACCTCCTTGACAACAATATCATAGTGCATGACGTTGACAACGGCGAGACAAAGATAGATGACAACCGTCTCTATTACAACACCAAGGCTGGCAGCATACTCAAGGCTTACAGACACAACGGTGTGATGAACTTCCAGGGTGGTTACCAGATGGACTATAATCAGACGGTTACTGTCAATGCTGACAATACCTACGACATGACGGGTTCTAACGGTAACGGTGTGACCTATTTCACCGCCAACGGAGAGTCTGATAACTTTATTGACATCCCTCAGACTTCTACCAAGTCTGTCTATCAGGTGCTGAAGGAAGAGAGCGAGAAGGAAGGAAGCAAGTGCAAGCTCTTCTTCGCACTCCTCAGCGAGGATGGAACGAGCAAGCCTACAATGACAAGGGCGGACGGTTCTTTCAAGAGTGCAGGCTATGCTAACGGTAACCTCAACATCTCTCTCTTCGATAACTACAACTACACCGTATATGTACCTACTGACGAAAAGGTGCAGGAACTGATAGACAATGGTTATCTCCCTACATGGGAAGACTACGATGCTGCCAAGGAGACGTCTGACGAGGACCTGATGGAGAAGATAGCAGACAGAATACACGACTTCGTGCGTTATCACATTCAGGACCGTGCAGTATGCATAGGTGGCGAGAAGTACACTGGTGAGAACTTCGAGTCTGCCAAGCTGAATCCTAATAACAACCGTTACTACTCATTCCGTGTTACAGCCGACAACAGCAACTATACTGTGACAGACCAGCTTGGCCACGTACGCCACGTGGTGAAGAACGAGGCTAACGGCGGATTCTATAACAAGATATGCCGCGAGTACTGGATCAAGGGAACTCCCGGCAACGAGACTGCTACTCTGGAGTCTTCCTCTAACGCTGTCGTACACATGATAGACGGCGTACTGCTGTTCGACAACAGCCAGCTCACATCATGGAGGCACTAATAACCCACTAAACATAATGACATGGAAAAGAATATAATATATAAGGTATGTCATCAATGCCGGGCTGCGCTCTTGCTGTGCGTCATGCTCCTTTGCAGCGTTGCTGCCATGGCACAGATTACTTCCGTACACGGTACGGTAAGCGATGACTTCGGTCCCCTCATGGGTGCCACCGTCTGCGAGATAGACGGTAGCGGTCGTATCATTGAGTCTACCATTACCGATATGAACGGTAACTTCACCATGAAGGTGAAGAATGCCAAGGACAGACTCCGCATCTCTTTCGTTGGTCTCAAGACACAGACTTTCAAGTTCGACAAATCCACCTTCGATGTGAAGATGGAGTCTGCAACCACTCTGCAGGAAGTGACGGTAAAGTCAAAGAAGCGTATGCAGGGTAATGCACTGCCTATCCCTGAGCGTGAGGTCTCTTTCGCAAGACAGTCTCTCGATGCAAAGGAGTTCGAAGGACTCGGCATCACATCTGTCGATGAGGCTCTGCAGGGACGTATCGCCGGTCTTGATATCGTGGCGAACTCAGGTAACCTCGGTTCCGGCTCTACCATGAAGCTCCGTAACTCTTCTTCACTCTCAGGTCTGACTAACGAGCAGCCGCTGATTGTTGTAGACGGTAACGTGAGGGACGATCTCGATATGTCAAACTTCGATATTACATCAGCCAACGAAGAGAAGTTCTCAGAGCTTCTCAACGTGAACACAGAGGATATCGCCTCCATCAACGTAATCAAGGATGGTGCAGGTGCTGCCATCTATGGTTCGCAGGGTGGTAACGGTGTCATAGAGATTGTCACCAAGCGTGGTTCTAAGGGTAAGCCGAAACTTACATATACCTTCAAGCTCACGGGCAAGTATCAGCCTAAGGGTAAGGAGCTGCTCAGTGGTGACGACTACACCATGCTCCTCAAGGAGTCTTACTTCAACCCGCAGCAGAACGATGCTGCCGGCAGCATTCCTGAAATCAACTACCTCGGTATAGCCAACTGGAAAGAGGCTAACCAGTATGATGATAATACAGACTGGCGCGACGCCGTGACGCAGTGGGGTTTCCTTCAGAACCATTACATCACTATCTCTGGTGGTGGTGAGAAGGCACTCTTCCGTATCTCTGGCGGTTTCGACCACGAGACAGGTTCTGTCATTGCACAGAAGTTGAACCGTTTCTCTACACGTGTGAACCTTGACTATAACGTCAGTGAGCGCATACGTGTGCAGACCAACTTCGCCATGACATATACCAAGAACTATATGAACTCTGACGACCTCCTCTCTATCGCACAGAGAAAGATGCCTAACATGAGTATCTATGAGGAGGACCAGTATGGCAACGACACCGACAAGTACTACAACATGATGCAGAGCGGACTCTACATCGGTAGTGAGGTGTTCAAGGACGACCAGCGTAAGTACGTTAACCCTGTAGCGAGCGCTTATCTTGCAAAGAACACTCTGACTACATACGACCTCAACCCAGAGCTTGTGCTCAACTATGAGTTGCTCGGTCTTGATGACGACCATGACCGCCTGACATGGAAGGGACAGGTGTATATGCGTATCTCTAACCGCTATGCAGACAAGTTCTATCCACAGGAACTCGTGACCACATCATGGGGCTCGGGCGTGAACACTGCATTCAATGAGAGCAAGAAGGACGTGTCTCTCACAACGAAGCACACCCTTACCTATATCCCTGCTTTCAAGAACAAGGACCACTCCGTGCTCGCCCTCGCCCGTATGGAGCTGTCTACATGGAACGGTACAGGTCAGAACACAAGCGTGAAGGGCCTCCCTTCAGGTGGCATTGAGAGTCCGTATGCTGGTGGCGTGAACAACGGTCTCAGCTCTTGGTACTCAGAGGGACGTTCACTCTACTTCACTCTCTCTGCTCACTATGCTTACAAGAGCCGCTATATGGCTGACGTGACACTGCGTGCGGATGGTACCACAAAGTTCGGTCCAGACAACAGATGGGGTTACTTCCCATCAGTCTCTCTCCGTTGGAACGTGATTGACGAGCCATTCATGGAGCATTTCCGCTCATGGCTCTCCATGTTCTCTATACGTCCAAGCTGGGCGTATATGGGCGTGGCTCCTAACCAGGACTACCTCTATACCTCAAAGTACGGTTCTACATCTATGTACTATAACATGTCTGCCATGACTCCTATCAACTTGAAGCTCCTTAACCTCAAGTGGCAGAAGTCTACAAAGTACAACCTCGGTTTCGATTTCGGATTCCTCAACGACAAGCTGAACCTCACGTTCGAGATGTATAACGAGACAGTATCAGACATCCTCATGCCTAACTTCCGTATTCCTTCAAGCACAGGTTACGCAAGTGTGGCTTATCGTAACGACGGTAAGATGCGCAATACGGGTTGGGAGTTCCATATCAATACCAACAAGCTCGTCAAGGCTGGCAAGTTCACTATGGACCTCAATGCCAACTTCTCTAACAGCAAGAGCCGCATTCTCGAGATGGACGAGACACTCCTCAAGAACAAGAACACCACTTTCAACTTCGAGAACAACCAGATTATGGAGCGCGTTCAGCTCATGAACCCTAACAACTCTATCTATGGCTTCCGTTACAAGGGCGTATACCAGTATCAGTACGATACCTTCAAGAGCCTCTCACAGGAGGATCAGCAGAAGTTCATCGATGAGGGCAAGACTGCTCCTGTAGCACTGACTGCTGACGGAAGGATTATCCGTGACGACAACGGTGACCCTATCCGCATGATGTTCGGATACTCTAACGATGGTTCTGGCGTAAACAGTGGCGCAGGTTACAAGTTCGCAGGTGGTGACGCCATATATGAGGATGTTAACAACGACGGTCAGATCAATGCGCTTGATATCGTTTACCTCGGTTCTTCACTTCCTAAGCTTGTTGGTGGTTTCGGCTTCGCATTCACATACGGTGACTGGCGTCTGAGCACGCAGTTCTCTTATCGTCTTGGTTTCAAGATTATCAACCGCGCGCGTCTGACATCAGAGGCTATGATCAACAACGACAACCAGAGCCAGGCTGTTAACTACCGTTGGCGTAAGGAGGGTGACGTGACATCTATCCCACGTGCCATGTATGGTAAGGAGACTAACTACAACACCTTGATAAGCGACCGCTTCGTGGAGGATGGTGACTATCTACGTATGACATACGCACAGCTTTCATACACCTTGAAGAAGAAGTACTTGAAGTGGATAGGTCTTAACAAGGTCAGCTTCTATGTAAGTGCCAACAACCCACTTATCATTACCAAGTACACCGGTGTTGACCCGGATATCAGTGCGGGAGGTACTTCACCTGCCATCGACAATGGTCAGACACCACGCGCCAAGTCTTACACCTTCGGTATGACTGTGGATTTCTAAGCAAAGGGAAAGACTTTGATGGAGAAACGTAAAAAATCAATTACAATGAAACACAACAATCTATATAATAAGGTAAGAACATTAGCTATGGCTGCCCTTGTCGCTCCTGTGGGTGTCGGCATGATGTCCAGCTGTGGCGACTTCCTCGAGGTGGAGCCACAGAATGTCATAACCTTGGACCAGTTCTGGAATGATGCCAATGACGTGGAGAACGTCATTGCGGGATGTTACTCAAGGATGGCTGGTAATGGTTTCCTTAGCAGAGCCATGATATGGGGAGAGTTCCGTTCTGAGAATGTTATCAACAACGGTCCTATTGATAAGGATGTGAACCTTGAGCGAATACTGAAGGAGAACATCATGGCTAACAATGGCTATACCGACTGGACTGACTATTATAAGGTAATCAATGACTGTAACACCGTGATCGAGTATGCACCGCAGGTGGCAGCAAAGGACCCTTCTTACACCCAGAGTCAGTTGAAGGCGGATATTGCGGAGGTTACGGCTATACGCTCACTGTGCTACTTCTATCTTATACGCACATTCCGTGACGTGCCATATTATGAGACTGCATATCTTGAGGACAACCAAGAACTGCAATTGGCGGCTACTCCGTTCAATGAGGTGCTCGACAAGCTTATCAACTCACTCGAGAGCGTGCAGGGCGACATCCTCAACAAGTATGCGGTGGAGTCCACAAGCGACTATGTGGTGTCTGTATATGACTACTATCGCATGACGCGCCCGGCTGTATGGGCAATGCTCTGTGAGATGTATCTCTGGAAGAAGGATTACCAGAACTGTATCAAGTATGCCGACCTAATAATCAACGCAAAGAAGAAACAGGCCGTAGAGGACTTCCGCTTCTCTGAAAGCGACTTCAGAAATACTAATGGATTCCCTCTCGTCTCCGACAGATATTCTGGCTCTGGCTCTAACATGTATGGCAGAGCATTCAGCAGCCTCTTTATGAAGTCAGGTTCTTACTGGCTTACCGAGAGTATCTTCGAGATTGCATTCGTCAAGGGTAGTGGCGACACCAGAATGTCCAATGACCCAGCGGGTAACTTCTACGGAGGTGATGGACGTGAACCATGGGTTGTTTACACTACATGGGTGGGTGACGACCAGAAGAACGGTACATACAATGTATTCTCCAAGTCAAACAAAGGTCTTGACGCTCGTGCATACGAGAACATGAACCTAAACTCTACATACATCAACAAGCTGACATGTAACAGCACTGGTTCATTCATGATTAACCTGACGTCTGTTGATGAGCCTTGGAAGAATATTTCATATCCGACGCAGTATCCTACTGCTGGTTCCAACAAGGACTCGCGTAACAAGTGCAATTGGATTGTATATCGTTTGTCTGACATCATGCTGATGAAGGCGGAGGCACTCACGCAGCTGATGGCTGATGGAGCTGAGACACTTTCTGACCAGGATTTACAGTACCGCGATCAGGCATTCAACCTTATCAATGCTGTCAACAAACGCTCTTTGATGCAGGCCGAGCCTAAGGATACACTCGTACGTACCGACTATCCATCAAAGGCTACTATCACTAACCTCGTTTACGAAGAGCGTAACAGAGAGCTGATGTTCGAAGGAAAGAGATTCTTCGACCTCGTGCGCCGCTCACAGCGTGAAGGAAACACGGACTATCTACGTGAGCAGGTGGCTAACAAGAGTGTGGACTTGAAGTCTACCATCAACAGCAAGTTGCAGAAGATGGACGCTATCTACTGGCCATATAACCTCTATGAGCTGAAGGCTAATCCTAAGCTCAAGCAGAACTCTGCATTCGGTAGTGGTGAGAACAGTAGTTATGAAGCAAACTAAAAATAAGATACGACAATGAAGAAAATATCATTAAACATATTGCTCCTGCTGGGAATCTTTGCTTTCGCCATCCCTTCATTGCAGTCTTGTAATGACGAGCCAGACGAGTCAAACTTCTACAGCTTCAATGGACAGATGATGAGTGAGTATCTCACTGAGAATCCACAGTACAGTCAGTTTGCTGACATCGTGACAAGAGCAGGACTGATGGACCAGCTTTCAGCATACGGTCACTACACCTGCTTCGTCCCTACTAATGATGCGGTGAACAAATACCTCGCAGAGAAGGGTAAGACTATGGAAACCCTTACTACTGAGGATTGTGATACTCTGGCACGGACACACTTGGTTGACGTGATGTACTCCGTATCAGAGATGGGAGGAGAGAACAGCACAAGCGTGCTCCCTACACAGAACCTTATGCACCGTAACCTACAGATTACTCATGCCACTGACGCTAACGGCAACTCTGTTGTTGTGGTCAACGGTGGCTCGGAGGTGTTCTTTGAACATCAGGATGACTCTGTAGAGAATGGTATCATGCAGCCTGTAAGCGCAGTGATTGAGAACTCTACACTCTCTGTAGCTTCACTCCTCAGCAATAACCCTGAGATATCACTCTATACTCAGGCTCTCAAGGCAACTAAACTTGACGAGCAGCTCGAGGCTTATAAGGACAACGACTATGATCCGAAGAACTACTATGGAAAGACCGGTAGCAACTCTTCTAATGGTACCATACAGTACACCACTGGTGGTAACATCAAGGAGGTGGCATGTCTGCCAGACCAGAAGTTGTATGGCTTTACCGCATTTGTGGTAAAGGATGAGGTACTGAAGACCAATTATCATGTTGAGACACTTCAGCAACTTTATGCCCTTGCATGCGAAATCTATGATGCAATCTATCCTGAGGATGTAGACGATGAGGCTCATTCATTCGATCATCTTGACAATCCTAAGAACCCGCTGTACCGTTTCATGGCTTATCATCTGCTTGACCGTAATGTGCAGGGTTATAACTACCTCACTGTGCGTGACGATGTAGGCGTGGACAAGTCTATTGCAAACACTACAGACTGGTACACCACAATGCTTCCTCATACTATGATAAAGGTTGAGCGCCTTAACGTGGAGAAGTGGAGAGGTTCTGATGGTATCGTGGGCGACCGTTACATCAACCGTCGCTATGATGACAGTTACTCTGTAAGAGGTGTGCATATACAGCCTGCTGTTGGCGGAGATTACATCACTGATGGTAACAACGGTGTTTATTTCTATGTAGACGATATTCTGAAGTATGATGACGAGGTTATTAATACTGTGCAGAACACTCGCATTCGTATGGACTTCTCTACTATCTTCCCTGAGATTATGTCAAACAACATCCGTATGAACGGTGACTATCTGAAGTATGACAACCAGACTATCTATGATGACAGTTACAAGTATGGTAAGAACTACTACTTCCCACAGGGCTACTTGAAGAATGTAGAGTTCAATGACAATAATACCAACGGTCACTTCGTATACCGTCGTCCACGAAGCAACTACTACTCAATGCACGGTGATGAGATGATTGCCAATGGTGTATTCGACCTTACTTTCGTCATTCCACCTGTACCGTTTGAGAGTGACTGGCAGATTCGTCTTGGCTTCGCACCTATGGATGCTTCACAGGGCGCTTCACGTGGTATCTTCCAAATCTACTTCGATGGCAAGGCGCAGGGTATACCGCTTAACATGGATGAACGTATCAACTCGTCAGCTGTATATGGTGCGACATCATTCCCTGATTATCTCTCTATCAGAGATGATGACGAGAAGCGTGCTGAGGACTTCAAGATTCTGAAGAATAAGGGTTACTACCGTGGTCCTTACTCAATCTTCCATGACCAGAACAACAATGTGAATACTGGTGAGCGTTTTGCAAAGCAGCCGTCAACAGTACGTAAGGTGCTCTGCACAGTACATATCAAGCCAGGCGAAGACCACAAGATTCGTATTCGTAACGTGTCTACCTTCCGTGCTAAAGAGAAAGAGGCTATGCTTGACTATCTCGAACTTGTGCCGAAGAGCGTTTACGGTGTCACCGATGGTGCCAACGCAGAGGACGACCTCTAAGGATATTGGGTGGTTCTATAAATTGACTATGGCGATTCTTAGAACCACCCTGCAATAAATCGTTGAGAAGGTTTCAACCATATAATCATTTAAGGAATACAACATGAAATATAACAAAATAAAAATAGCGATCGCGACAATGCTTCTCGGTACGGCTACGGCATGTACTGATACATGGGATGAACATTACGCAGAACAAAGCTATGGCGAAGGCTCGCTGATGCAGGCTATCAGCAATGACCCGGACCTCAGCAACTTCGCACAGGTGCTGAAGGCTACGGGTTATGATGCTGCGCTTGGTGGCAGTCAGGTGTTCACGGTCTTCGCTCCTACAAACGAATACTTCACGGAGACTGACAGAGACAATGTCATTGCAGAATACAACCAGTATAAGGCGCAGGGAATAAAAGATTCAAAGAACCTTGCCGTCAAGGAGTTCTTGCAGAATCATATTGCACTCTATAACTATTCTGTCTCAAAAGCAGCGGCAGATACTGCTATAACGATGATGAACGGAAAGAGAATCAGCTTCTCCAATGCATCGTTCGAGGGGCAGAGGTATGTCAAGTCAAACGTGCAGACAGGTAACGGTGTGCTCTTCTCCATCGCAGGACAGGCTAAGTATAGTCCTAATCTCTTTGAGTATCTTGAGAAGGATGCGGACCTCGACAGCGTAAAGAACTTCATTTACAAGTATAATGAAGAGAAGTTCATGGCTGCGCTCAGTGTGCCTGGCGACATTGTTGACGGTAAGATACAGTACCTTGACTCTGTAACCGTAACAAAGAATGACATTCTTTCCAATTACAGCAACGGTCTCTATGCAGAATTGAATGACGAGGACAGTACTTATGTTTTCCTCGCTCCTACCAATGAAGAGTGGGACAAGCAGTTGCAGAAAAACATACAGTACTTCAAGTATGACAAGCAGGTGGCAGAGAAGGACTCGTTTGAGTATATCCACCCACGCCTTAACATTATCCGTGGTGCCATGTTCAGTGCTAATGAGAACCGTGGCATCCTTGCTCAGGGTGCAGCCCTTGACTCCGTAGTAGCTACAACGGCATTGCCTTATGCGTATCGTCAGGCAAACTATGGCTCATACGACAAGAGAGTCTACACCTATATGAAGCCGTTCGCTTCTGATGGCATCTTTGCTGGAACTCAGGATGTAACATTGAGTAACGGTGTGGTAAAGAAGTCTTCTGCATGGCCTATCAAGCGTAGTCAGACATTCCTGTATGATATAGTGATGGAGGCAGAAAGCAGCAAAACGCTTGACTCACTGAACCTTAGAACTTCTTCTAACCCAAGGGGTAACACAATGCCAGCCAAGTACTGCAGTGTGGCTTCCAACAACAAGTTCTATAACAAAGTTTCTGGTAATGGCTATTTGGAGTTGACACCATCAGGAACAGCTAATATTACTAATGCACTGTTTGATATCTACAATGTCATGTCAAACGTTCCGTATGACGTATATGTAGTAATGGCACCGGCAGAAGCTAGCGACACCCTCGCATCAGCAGCTGAACGAGTACCAGCAGTATTCAGAGTATCACTGCAGTGCAATGGTCTTGACGGTAATGGCTATTATATGTTGAAGAATGGAACATTCTCTGACGATAGCAGGTATAAGGTGACTGGAACAACAGTAAGCAGTAACGTTACATCTGCCTGTGCGATAGACAAACTTGTAGCAAAGGACGGTGTGAGTGTAGACTCAGTATATGTTGGTCGTTTTACATTCCCTACATGTTCATATAATGTGAAAGACGCACAGGTCAAGATGTTGATAGAAGGTCGTACTTCATCATCACAGGTGAAAAACGGCACGCACACCAAGACACTTCGCATTGACTGCATCGTCTTCAAACCTGTAGAGCAGGACTAACCTTATTCTAATAACAAATAAAAAACGTATTATATATGAGACGACATATATTAACAGGACTGGCATTGCTGATGGCATTTCCTCTCTATGTCTCTGCACAGGACGAGCAGGATGACGAGCAGGCAAAAGCTCCTCGCAAGGTAGCGAATACGCAGTCTAAGAAATATAAAACCCGTACTGTAAAAGGTCAGGTGGTTGATGCTGCAACAGGTACACCAATCAGCGGTGCCATCGTAAAGGCATCAGGCGTGCAGGGATTCAGTGCGTTGACAGATGATAAAGGTAACTATACACTCAATGTACCTGTATTCACCTCTTCTCTCTACGTTACCAATCCTGACTATAATGCATCATCAATAGGTCTTGCGAAGGGAGAGATGCAGAAGCAGGTAAGCCTTTACAGCACAGCATTCTCTTCTGACTATTCCGAGAATGCTAACATTACAGCGGACAAGTCTGCCAATGACTTCAGCTACAGTAATGCTGCCAACATCAAGGAAGAGGTGCAGAAGCAGTTGGGAGCATACGCTCATACCGTAACCCGCAATGGTACACCAGGCGTAGGTGCAGTAACCTTCATGCAGGGTCTTAACTCTATCAACGTCAATGCACAGCCATTGGTTGTAATAGATGGAGTGGTGGTGGATCAGCAGTATGACAATGTCATGTTGCACGATGGTTTCTACAATGACATCCTTACCTCTATCAATCCTGCCGACATCGCAGACGTGAAGCTGCTTCGTAACGGTACAGCCCTCTATGGTGCACGCGGTGCCAATGGCGTTATCGAGATAACCACCCGTCGTTCACACAGCATGGCAACCCGCATCACCGCCAGTGTTTCCGCAGGCGTTGCATTCGAGCCTAAGTACTACAGCATGATGGGAGCGGAGCAGTATCGCGGCTATGCCTCAGAACTGCTGAAGGGCACAGGAACGGACATCACGTCATTCAAGTTCCTCAATACCGACCCTACCTATTATTATTACAAGCAGTATCACAACAACACCGACTGGAAGGACCTCGTTTACCGTTCTGCCATGACACAGAATTACGGTATCAACGTAGAAGGTGGTGATGAGATAGCGAAGTACAACCTCTCCGTAGGTTACACCTCACAGCAGAGCACCTTGGAGTGTAACGACATGGACCGTCTCAATGTACGATTCAATACCGACCTCGTACTTACCGAGAAGTTCGACGTTCGCTTCGATGCATCATTCAGCAACCTCACACGTGATATCCGTGACGACGGCGCACCGGCAGGATATAACGAAGGCACACCGACAGCACCTTCATTCCTCGCTTATGTGAAGTCACCGTTCCTCAGTCCATACTCTTATGGTAACGGTCAGCTCAGTGATACAACCTTCGATACAGACGATGAGTCATACCTCGACGAGGCACTTGCCAACAAGAGTGGCTACAACTACCAGCTTGGTAACCCGGCAGCCCTCAACGAGTATGCAGAGGCAGAGAACAAGAACCGCTTCGAGAACTCATTGCTCAATATATCTGTTACGCCGAAGTACAGTTTCACCAAAAATCTCGTCCTCAGCGAGCACTTCAGCTACAACCTCGTAAACACCAATGAGAAGTACTATCTCCCTATCAAGGGTCTGCCTTCTTACTATGTAGAGAGCGTGTCAGCCACACGAAACAACGAGGTTAGTTCATTGGCGTCAAAGCAGAACTCCGTACAGAGTGACACCCGCTTGAGCTGGAATGAGCGTTTCAATGCACATGATGTGTCAGTATTCGGTGGTGCACGTCTCAACTTCGAGACCTTCAGCCACAGCTCACAGTTAGGTTATAACACTGGTAGTGATAAGACACCGTTCATGAGCGCATCGCTCCTTAACGCACAAGGCTCAGGTTATGAGCGTTCATGGCGCACACTCGACTGGTACGTACAGGGCAACTATAACTACCTCGGTCGTTACTTCGCACAGGTCAACCTCACCGCCACAGGCTCTTCACGCTTCGGCCAGGACGCAGACGGCGGTGTGAAGGCATTTGGCACACGTTGGGGCATCTTCCCTTCAATCCAGGGTTCATGGGTATTGACCAACGAGCCATGGCTTGCAAATGTCAAGGGACTTGACTACTTGAAGCTCACCGCAGGATATGACATCAGCGGTAATGACAATATCGACATCAACGCCTCACAGAGTTACTTTGCAGCATCTCTGTATCTTAACACCATCTCAGGACTTTCATTCTCGGGCATTGGTAATACAAAGATCAAGTGGGAGACCACCAAGCGTTTCAATGCAGGAGTGGAGGCACGCCTGATTGACAACCGTGTATCTCTCGGCATCAACTTCTTCAAGAGCACCACGTCAGACCTCCTGACCCTCCAGAGTCTCGGCTTCCTCTCAGGTATGGAGAGCAACTGGGCTAATGCTGGCAAGATGACCAACACTGGTATGGATATGTCATTGGCAGTAAAGGCTGTCAACAGCAAGGACTTCACATGGACAGTGGGTGCAACTCTCGGTACATACAAGAACGAGGTGACGGAACTGCCTGACAACAACAAGGCTCTCATAGCAAAGTACTATGGTGCGAACATCCTTACCAAGGTAGGCAGCGCAGCAAACCTGTTCTATGGTTATGCTACCAACGGTGTGTTCTCAACCACCGAGCAGGCAAATGAGGCTGGTCTCTATATGATTGATGACAATGGTGTGACGCACAATCAGTTTGGTGCTGGTGATGTAATCTTCCAGGATATGGATGGTAACAAGGAAATCAACGAAAAGGACATGGTCGTAATCGGTGATCCTAACCCTGATATCTATGGTAACATCTTCACCACATTGACCTACAAGAGATTCAAACTCGACATGAACTTCAACTACAGCGTAGGCAATGATGTGTACAACTACATGCGCCAGCAGCTTGAGAGCGGCAGCCGCTTCATGAATCAGACCACAGCTATGACCCAGCGCTGGATGGCAGAAGGTCAGATTACGAATATGCCAAAGGCATCCTTCGATGACCCGATGGGCAACTCCCGCTTCAGCGACCGCTGGATAGAGGATGGCTCATACCTCCGTCTGAAGAGTGTCACCCTCAGCTACAAGTTGCCTATGAACTCCACCTTCCTTCAGGGACTTGAGTTCTGGATACAGGGCAACAACCTCTTTACCATCACCAAGTACCTCGGTACAGACCCAGAGTCCTCAAGTACCTCATCAGTTATCGGTCAGGGTGTAGACCTCGGTCGTCTCGGACAGAGCCGCAGCTTGGTTGCCGGTGTAAAGGTAAACCTCTAATCGGCAGGCATTCGTGATAAATTTACAATTGCTCTTAAAAACATTAATACAAATATGAAACGTATATATTTAATAGCGGTAGCGATATGCACGATGTTTTCGATTTCCTCATGCTCAGACTTCTTCAATGAGGATTCGAACTACGTCATCAATGCGGACCAGGACCACCTTAACAACGCTACAGATACAATATATTCCGTTGTCGGCATATTGAACAAGTTGCAGGCTATCGCTGACCGCACCATTCTCCTCGGAGAGGCGCGCGGTGATTTGATGACAGTCACTGACGCTACGTCCGCTGACCTTCGTGACGTGGCGAACTTCAATATCGGTGATGATAACCAGTATAACGTGCCACGTGACTACTACGCAGTCATCAACAACTGCAACTACTTCATTGCCAAGGTAGACACCGCAATGAAGAACAACCGTAACGAGAACGTCTTCAAGAAGGAGTATGCCGCAGTAAAGGCCATACGTGCCTGGACCTACCTCCAGCTTGCTATCAACTACGGCAAGGTACCATTTGTCACCACTCCTATCCTTACCAAGGAGCAGGCAGAGCAGACATATCCTGTAAAAGATATTCAAGGCATCTGCAATTATTTCCTTGACGAAGACGGCCTGCAGGCCATGGTAGATCAGGAGTATCCTAACTATGGTGACATCAAGAGTCTGCCATCACCACTCTTCTTCATGCCTATGCGCCTTGTTCTTGGTGACCTCAGCTTGTGGGGCGGACGTTATCTTGATGCAGCGAAATACTACTATGGCTATATAGACCATCGTAACGGCACCAACAGTTCATACGCCATAAACAGCGACCTTGGTAGTTTTTGGGACGATGACACTTGGTTCTATGCAAGTGGAACCACAAACCTCAATGTGTCAAACACACCTAATGCAGAGGTAATATCTATAATACCGATGGACTCTATTCCATCAGAGGGATATTACAGCCAGCTGATTAACACCTTCAATACCAATGGCGATAATGACTACAAGGCAAGCCTCGTTCCGTCAACGTCACTGAAGAAGCTTTCAGCCGAGCAGGACTATGTACATTATGACAAGAGTGGCAAGTATATCATTGCACCGAAGAGCATGTCAGAGGAAATGGCAAACGGTGACCTCCGCCTTATGACCTATTATTCCAGCAGTGACAATGCAGTGGATGGTAACGGCAACCGCTATACCAGCCAGCGAATCGGAAAGTATACAAGTGGTAAGTTCATCCGTGTGTACCGTCGTTCCACTGTTTACATGCGTCTTGCCGAGGCACTCAACAATGCAGGTTATCCACGTTACGCATACCACGTCCTGCGTACAGGTGTGAACAAGGACATCGTAGCCGACAGTATCGGTCACTTCATGTCGGAAGCAGACTCCACGATGCTCGTCACAGAGTTCCCATTCCCATCAGCACGCTATGTACTGTATAAGGCAAACAACCTGTATTCTAATGCCAACACTTTCGGCATCCACTCACGTGGTTGTGGCTACTACGACTGGCTCGGCGACACCAAGATGCAGCGCATGCCGTTCAATCCAGCGTATGCCGGCACCCCTATAGCAGAAGGCTGGGACGCCAAGGATACACCAGAGCAGATAGCATGGCAGCAGAAGCAAGTAGAGAAGATGCTGATAGACGAGAATGCGCTTGAGTTCGCCTTTGAGGGATACCGTTACTACGACCTCATGCGCATAGCGCTGAAGAACAACGATCCGTCAGTCCTTGCCGACAGAGTGGCATCACGTTCCGGTGTGCTTGACGTTGCGCTCAAGGCAAGGCTTCAGGATACCAACAACTGGTTCTTGAAGTGGAACGGACAGATAGGAACAGACCTTAAGTAAACAGTGAATGATTATTAATGCATAATTCATAATCCACAATTCATGATTGTGTTTCGCACCAAGCAAAGGGTTCGAATCATGATAGTATATGTATTGTGCATTATGGGTTATGCATTATTCTTTTTACATTATGCATTAAACATAATGAATTTGTGAATAATAAATAACTAACTATCATAATGAACAAGACAGTTATATTATCAACTCTCTTTGTTCTTCCAATAACATGGGAGAACAAAGGGAGTTTTTCTTTTGCCCAAAGCCTTCCCCATGCCTCACAGATGCTGAAGGGTGGTGTCAGCGATGCCCTGCCAGTACCATTCAGACAGAATGCAGACATCAATCAATACTCCATCCCAGAGTCACCCATACTATGGGGCATGGACACCGCATGGGACAGTGAAGACAACGTAACCCGCGGCACCAACTACATCACCCGTGACATCATGTCCATCGGTAGAGTGTCATTCCAGCCGAGCGACCTCGTTGATGCAGATGGCAATCTCTCCGCCGCCCAGCAGGCAGCCTTGCAGTCACGTCTGAACCATATAGCCATCAGCGGAGTGCGCAGCGTAATACTGAACTGCGACCACGAGGCACTCAACAAGACCAACTACTACGGCAAACCCGAAGAGTGGTACAAAGTCATAAAGGCCAGCGTGAAATACATCCGTGCCAAAGGCTTCACCGTCCTTGCCGTATCACCATTCAATGAACCCGACTACTCACCGTGGGGCGAGGGCACCATGGCGCACTTCCGCAGCATAGCCAAGCTCATCAGTGAAGATGACTACTTCAAGGGCATCCGCATCTCAGCCGGCAACACCCTCAACTGCGACCAGGCACTGTCGTGGTACAACTACATGAAACCCTACGTCACCGAGGGCAACACCCACCAGCTCGCAGGCTCGTTCGATAATTACGCATCCTTCTGGCAGAAGGTACGTTCCGATGGCAACTACGCCACCGCCGACGAGCTTCACAACGTAGGCGAAGCCTTCATAGGAGCGCACTATGGCATGCAGAGCGGAGTATGGTGGGGCTGGGACGGTGCTGCACGAGGCGAATACTGCAAGGCTGCATATACCGGCAAGGAGATAGGCTATGCCGAGAACCGCAGCGCATGGACCGCCGCCACTGTCTACAAGCGTGCTGACGGCAGAACCGATGCTTTCATAGGCTCATCCGAACGCCAGGCCAACACGTCATCATTCGACTTTATATCCACCGACCGCCCAGTTTATTACGAAGGCTACGGACCAGTCTATAACTACTCCATGACCATCCCCGGCGGTACAGGCTACCAGCAAGGGCAGACCAATGCCGAGCGTATGATACAGATAACCAGCGGTGAAGACGTGCCACTTGATAACATCATTGGCGGCACCTACGCCATCATGAACGTCAATTCCTCCATGTGTCTCGGCTTCTACAACGGAGCAAAGACCGACGGACTCAATATAACGCAGATGGCATACAGCTCCAGCACGGCAGCCACCCACCAGCGATGGACCGTGGAGCCTGTCTCAACAACAATAGGAGGAGACTACAGCTACTTCATCCTGCGTAATGTGAGAAACACAGAGCAGGTGATGGACCTACTGAACTGGAGCACCTCCGAGGGTGGCGAGATAGTAGGCTACAGCGGTGGACTGGGGGCTAACGAACAGTGGTTTGCGGAATATGCAGGCAATGGCAATTGGTATATCCGTTCACGTCATAGCGGACTCTATCTCGAAATCCGTAATGCTTCAAAGAACAAGAACGCCTTCGTACAACAGGCAGCCTACACGGGAAATGCCAACCAGCAGTGGCGTTTCATCCCATATAATGCCAAGCTGGAGCAGGTTGCGCCTCAGGCCCCTGCTGGACTGACCGCCACCGCACAGACGGCATCAGTGAAACTCACATGGACCGCCAACAGCGAGACAGACCTTGCAGGCTACGTAGTGCTCCGCGCCATGAAATCATCCGACCTCAGCAATGCTGCCTCATGGGACATGATAGGACGCATGGTCAGCGGCACCACATTTGTGGACAATACAGCAGAGGCAGGAACAGAGTATATATATAAGGTGAAGGCGGTAGACAGAACCCGCAACCAGTCCGAGGCATCAGCGCAGGTGGCAGCCACTGTTCCTGCAGACGGCACAGACAAGGCACTCATAGCACGCTATGCCTTTGCACAGAACACAGCCGATGAGACCACCAACGTAAACGACGCAGTGGCAGAAGGCACCGTCACCTACACCGATAATGGAGTGAAAGACAATGTTAACGCCCTGGAGCTCGACGGCACCTCATACCTCATGCTCCCGCCCACTGTTTCCCATCATTCATCAATGACTGTCAGCCTTTGGGCAAAGGTCGTTTCTGGAGCTACGGCATGGGAGCGTCTCTTCGACTTCGGCAACAGTACTGACCAGTACTTCTTCCTCACTGCCGACAACGGAAGCGAGATGAGAGTGGTGATGAAGAACGGTGGTAGCGAGCAGATACTCTCCGCTTCAAAACCGTCAGCCGGCTGGCACCACTTCGCAGTCACCCTCGCAGCAGATGCCGTAACCCTCTATCTCGATGGCGAAGTAGTAGCTACGGGCAGCAATATCACCCTGCGTCCAACAGACTTCCAGCCCGTCCGCAACTATATAGGCCGCAGCCAGTTTGCCGCAGACCCTCTCTACAAAGGCAGCATAGGCGATGTGCGCATCTACAATGCAGCCCTCTCTGCCGATGAGGTGAAGAGCGTGATGAACGGTGGCGACCCTACAGCGGTGCGCCCCGTCAATGCAGAAGAAGCTGACAACGGAAGGCACTCTGACAAGATATACAACCTCGCAGGGCAGGAGCAGAATGCTAAAACGCTGACAAAGGGAGTGTATATAAAAGGCGGCCGAAAAGTAACGGTGAAGTAATGTCGCAAGGCACTCTCAAACAATCTAGGTAATCTAGGATGTCTAGTTATTTTAGAAACTCTAGGTAATCTAGGTATTCTAGGATATCTAGAAACTCTAGAAAAAAATAACCATCTACAAAAAACGAAATAATAATGAAGAAACAGATAATAACATGTCTTGCATCAGCCCTCGCAGTGCAGGCAATGGCACAAGCCCCTACTGTGACTACAGACACACGCTTTGCACGTGGAGCCACCGTGGCATACGGCAGAGGAACATTCAAGTATAACGGTTCCCCCATCAGCAAGCGCGGCTTCTGCTGGAGCTCGGAGACAAAGGAACCGACCGTCAATGACAACGTAAGTTCAAAGGTTATCAGCAACAACGGTGCCATCTACTGTCTGGAGAACCTCCAGCCCGCCACCGTCTATTATGCCCGTGCCTACGCCACCGCATCCGACGGCAGCACCGGTTATGGTGATGTCATAAAGATAGTCACCCTCCCTAAGGGCACCATAGCATGGAATTACGACAACGGAGCCGATGCCGATGCCAACACACGCATCAACAATGCCGTATCATCCTGCGTAGACTACTGGAACAATCACACCAGCATTAGTGGGCTTACCCTCAGCGTTCACTACGGTGCCAGCACCCCTACAGCCGATTGCTCCTATGGCGGCTGGATGCGAGTAGGTCCTAACGCTTCCTACCAGCGTACAGGAACCATCATGCACGAGGCACTCCACGCCATCGGCGTAGGCACCGTAGATATGTGGAATGGCTCTAACTCACCACTCCGCGGCGGCAGCGGCACAGGCCAGTGGCTCGGCGACCGCGCCACGGAACTCATCCGCTTCTGGGACAATAACGCCACCGCCACCGTCAATGGCGACGGCACACACATCTGGCCATACGGCATCAATGGCGCACACGAGGACAACGGCAGCGAGGCACTCTATATCGGCACCAGTCTCCTGGCACAGGCAGTGGGCGAGGATGGACTGCCCGCAACAGGCTCAATGGGTTGTGGCACTCCATACTACTCCTTCAATCAGGAAGACAATGTGAAGTACTACATTAAGAGCGAGAGCGAGACCTACGGTCTTTACAGCTCCTTCCTCGTGGAAGATGCAAGCCATAACCTCAAGTGGAAGACCATGACGGCAGCCGAGGCAGAGGCCAATGACGCAGCAGCATGGTATGTCACCTTTACCCCAGGCAACCAGTATTACCAGCTCCGCAATGCCGCCACAGGCTATTATGTCACATATTCCGCCACAGGCGTCAATGGCATAAAGACCGTCAGCCGCACCGCACCAACCAGTGCAGAGAACTTCCAGCTCATGCGTTCACGCATAGACGTGAAGACAAGCGCTGGCACAGTGGTGACACCACAGCGAGGCTACTGGGTGATACATCCAGAATCGGGCACCACCACGCCAGCCTGCCTTGCAGGATACAGCAGCGGCTCAGTGACAACGCAGTCGCTCGACCTTGCCGATAACAAGCAGGCACAGCGCTGGCTGATACTCACCAAGGACGAGGCGTCTGCCATGGACAATACCGCTGCCATCGTAGCCAAGGACGACTTCAATAATAACAAGAAGACGGTGGAGTCATGGCTCAACACTCCTCACAGGGAACTGACAGCAGGAGCCGACGCCACTCTCACTGCATCCATTGCAGAACTGAGCGCCAAGGTAGATGCATCCACCGTACCGTCAGAGATACAAGGCTATGCTGCAGACCTCCTTGCGGCAGGCAAGGACTTCCTCCCACAGGTGGTAGTGGCGGACCTCACGCAGCCATTCGACCTCACCTCACTGATGAAGAACCCCGACTTCAACAGCAGCAAGGCAGGATGGGTGCTCGCTTCTGGAGCCGCATATAACTATGGCGAGGTGGAGTTCTACCAGACAGCTGTCAGCGTCAGCCAAACCATCAAGAAGATGCCTAAGGGCACCTATACCCTAAAGGCACAGGGCTTCCAGCGCCCAGGCTCATACACCGATGCGTATAACGACTATACTGCAGGCAAGGACAATGCCGTGGTAAGCATCTGGCTCAACCAGAACACTTACGGCAAGACCCTCATCAAGAACATCATGGCGGAGCGCAGCAAGACCTCTTACCACTCAGCTGACAAGGCTATGGCAGACGGCACCTATGTGCCTAACGACATGGCGTCAGCCGCAGCCCACTTCGCCAAGGGTGAATATGACAATGAACTAACCGCCTATATCCCTACAACGGGCGACCTCAGCGTCATAATGCGTGGAGCGAACGGCGGCAGTTCTTACTGGACATGCCTTGACAACTTCCGCCTCTACTACCTCGGTGGTGCCACAATTGACGATATCACCGCTGCTCCAATAGTTAAGGAGAAGGCTGCGGAACAGGCAAACGGCATGATATACACCATTGACGGCAGAGCAGCGGGCAAGACCCTGCAGCTACTCCCTGCTGGCATATATATCCAGAACCACAAGAAGATACAGAAAAGGTAATATATAACTAACCTATCAGATGAAGAAATTACTAATGACAGCCGCTGTTCTCATGGCCACGATGCCGATGATGGCGCAGCGCTTCACTGACAAGCTCGACCGTGGCGTCGTAGCCGTCCCTGCCAGCAGCGGGGGCGGCAACCTCGTGTCGTGGCGAGTCTTCGGCGAAGAGTATTATGACGTGACGTACAACCTCTATTGCAACGGCACGCTACTGGCAAAGAACCTCAATGTCTCCAACTACCAGCATACCGCTGGCAATGCCTCCAGCAAGTATCAGGTGGCAGCCGTGGTGCGCGGTGTTGAGCAGGAGAAGAGTAGCGCCGTATCGCAGTGGGCAGGCGGTTGCCTCACCATCCCTGTCAAACCCATCATGGGTCGTGACGGAACAGACGTGACATCCCTTTACACCATCAACGACATCTCCCTCGGCGACCTCGATGGCGATGGCGTGGTGGAGTTCATAGCCAAGCGCCCTTGCAGCGTGGCGGCAGACGTATCACAGAAGAACGCCTTCCATGTGCTCGATGCATACGACCGTTTCGGCAACCGCCTCTGGTGGATAGACCTCGGGCCTAACATGCTCTCTGGAGCAGACGAGCAGTGGGACTGCGTATGCTATGACTGGGACATGGACGGCAAGGCGGAGGTACTGCTCCGCATACAGGACAACGCCATCATACATTATCCTGACGGCAGCATCCTCACCATCGGCGATCCTAATGTAGACACCAGGTGGAGTGGGGTGGAGTACACCTCCTCCGGCAATGAGTACCTGCTCTATCTTGAAGGCGCAACGGGCAAGCCATATCAGATAGGCGACAGCAGTCATCCTAACTATATGACCTATCCGCTCACCCGCGGCAGCGACTCCGATTGGGGTACGGGCATCGTGGGCCATCGCTCCACCAAGCATTATTTCGGTGCGCCATACCTCGACGGTCGCAAGCCGAGCATCTTCCTCGGCAGAGGCGCATATACCAAGCACAAGATGATGGCACTCGACGTAGTCCCATCCACCCACAAGCTCACTACCCGATGGACATGGGAGAACAGCGTGAATGGTTCGCCATGGTTCGGACAGGGCTATCATAACTTCGCCATCGGTGATGTGGACTGGGACGGCAGAGACGAGATAATCTTCGGTTCCATGGTCATTGACGACAACGGCAAGGGTCTCTCCACCACTGGTCTCGGACATGGCGATGCGCAGCACTGTTCTGACTTCGACCCGTATCGTAAGTACGAGGAGCAGTTTGCCTGCAACGAGTCATCACCAGCCAACAACTATCGCAATGCCGTCACCTCCGACCTCTACTATCGTATGGCAGCGAGTGGCGATGACGGACGCTGCCTTATGGCAAACTTCACCAACGACTACCCAGGCTCTGTAGGCAGAAGCGTAGGCTCAGGATGGGTCAGCTCCACCTCTGACAAGATTATCAGCGAGCTTAACGGCGATGCCTTCATCTCGTGGGGCGACCTCAACCAGCGCATCTACTGGGACGGCGACCTGCTCGACGAGTACTTCGACAGTCCGGGCACGGAGGGCTATGGCGCGATATACAAGCCCGCCAGTAAGACCACCACAGGAGCGCGCTGGAACTTCCAAGGCTCCAAGTGTAACAACTGGTCGAAGAACAACCCCGGTGCCATTGCCGACATCTTCGGCGACTGGCGTGAGGAGCTTGTCATGCGCAGTGGTGACAACAGTTCCATCCTCGTCTATTCCACGGGCATACCTACACAGCACCGTCTGCCTACCCTGTGGAGCGACCATCAGTATCGCAACGCCATGGTATGGCAGTCCATGGGCTATAACCAGCCACCTCATAAGTCATACTTCGTAGGCGAGATGGAAGGCATCACCCAGGCACCACCGCCACTTACCATGACGGGACGCAAGGAGGTGGCCAATGGCGGCACTATCGCCACCACCGACGACCACCTCATAGTATGCGAGAACGCCGACACCAAGATAAAGATAGCCTCAGGCGCAAGCCCTTACATGGTCACCTTCAACGTACCGTCATGGGTGCAGGGTACCGCAGGCAGCGACGTGACCACCAAGAAGACACCAATCACCTACACATATTATACATGTGACGTGACAGGCGGTCCGCTGACAGGCACCACCCGCGTGGTGAAGCAAGGTGATGGCATCCTCAACCTGCCAAAGGTAGACATGACCTACACGGGCGAAACCAACATCTGGGGCGGTACGCTCAACTTCGATGGCACCATGAAGAACTCCCCGCTGTGGCTCAACCGCTTTGCCGAGCTGAACTCTGATGGCGGCGTGTTCAAGAGTCTGAAGGCAGACTATGGCTCCGTCATCCGTCCTGGTGGCGAGGGCAAGACAGGCTCCATCGAGGTACTCAATACCCTTACCCTCGGCTTCGGCAGCCGCGTGGTACTCGACATTAACGGCACTGACATTGACCAGCTCAGCTGTGCCAACCTCGTAGTGGAGAAGAAAGACTGGGAGTACGGTCCTAAGTACCTTATACCAGTAGTGGAACTCGCTGGCACACTGTCAGAAGGCAAGTACCGTATCGGTGCGGTGAAGAACGTATCAGGCAACCTCTCCGACATAAAGATAGAGGGGCAGGGCGACTATAAGGCATCGCTGAAACTCGAAGACGGTCAGCTCTACCTCATACTGAGCGACGTACGCGAAGCCTCCGAAGTGGTATGGACTGGCAGCGAGAACGGAGTATGGGACTATGCAACCACCAAGAACTTCTATCTTACAGCCGATGCAGAGAAGACCCCTGACGTCTTCGTGGCAAAAGATATCGTGAACTTCACCGATGAGGCTGCTGTGAAGAATGTCACCATCAATGGCGAGATGGAGGTAGACACCGTGCGTGTGAACAACACTGCCGCCTACACCTTCTCAGGGACAGGTATCATCAAGAGCGGAGCCTTCGTAAAGGAAGGCAGCGGCACCGTGACCATGAACAATGACAATACCTACAAGGGCGGCACGTACCTGCGTGGCGGTACGGTGAAGGTGAAGACCCTCGCCAGCGGCACACAGGCATACGGCGGACTGGGAGCTGCCACAGTCATAGCCAAGAACTTCACCATGGAGAATGGTGCGGTGCTCGATGTGACGGCTACAGCACAGAATGGCTCACCAATCACCTTCCTTGGCGAGAAAGGCGGTGTGATACTCACCGAGGGCGCACTGACTCAGCAGAAGCTCCTTGCTGGCACGCTGATGACCAAGAAGGGCGCAGGCTCCATGACCTTCGACCAGAACAACTCTTCGCTCAAGAAGCTCGTTATAGCAGTTGGCAACGTATATGCACAGGCTATACCAGCCCAGGCAGTGGAGATGCAGGGCGGTCTGCTCGCAGTAGCGTCGGGCTCTTCATGCCCAGTGACAATACCATTAGGCAAAACAGCCACCTTGCAGTATAGCGACAGCAGAGGCTCCTTCGGCAATGCACTCCTTGGCAGCGGCACCGTCACTGTCAACTATCCACTCGTCAATGGCGGCTCATGGAAGGCAACGCGCGCCACCCTCAATGGCGACTGGTCTGCATTCGAAGGCACGGTGAAGCCAGTGGGCGAGTCTGGCGACGGACGTTTCTGTATAAACAGCAGCAAGGGCATGCCTAAGGGCACATTCAACCTCGCTTCAGGAGTAGTGCTCCAGACAGCAGGCCTTACGTATAGCGTAGGCCAGGTTACGGGCACCGGCAGTCTTGGAGGCACCTGCGCATACAGCAACAATGGTGCTGCAGCATGGAACACATGGACCGTAGGCAATGACAATGACTTCACCTTTGAAGGCAAGGTAACTGCTAACAGTAACTTCAACAAGGCTGGTGAAGGCATGATGACCGTAAAGGGCGCATGGGACAACAGCGGAACAGTGAAGATAAACAAGGGCTCCATCCGCATGCAGGGCAGCACGTCCCTCGGTACGGGAGCACTGACAGTGCAGGAAGGAGCCACTCTCCTCGGTTCCATGACGGGCTCGGCTAACACTTTGAAGAACTCCTCTGTCACTATCAATGGCACCATGCAGGGCGGAACTACTGCCACCGCAATCACTGGCGCATTGCTCTTCAATAACCAGAATGTCACGGTAGGCAAGACTGGCGTGCTCCGCTTCGGCATAAGAAGATCGTCAACAGTGGAGAAGCCGCTGCCGT
>SAMEA104315434__coassemble_260_pt1 | contig 32318 bp, 21 predicted proteins | sample SAMEA104315434__metabat2_high_PE_014 | metagenome-assembled genome bin SAMEA104315434 (sample SAMEA104315434) | gut metagenome | biome: Monkey gut; feature: monkey-associated habitat; material: faeces | place: China | collected 2013
GCTAACTATTTGATACTGCAAGAAAAACAACTAGGAAATGTCAAACTTGGGTTAACGTTACCGTGGCTTAAAACTTGTGCGCCGCATTGGCTTGCGTCCGCGTTTCCGTCCTTTTGGTCGCTTGTGTCTTTTGCGGTATGCCTTGTGCTGTATGGCCAGCTTGCTTTCCAATGGAACTATATAGTTGTGACCGTCCGATGTCTGCCATCTGCGACGACGGACATGAAGGATAGTCTTGCGGTCACGTATTGGAAAATCAAGGATGTGGCTCTCTTCCGTAAACCCATTGGGCTTGGAGGATGACATTTCCTCGGGACGATTGTCACGTTCGTCAAGGTACAGATAAAGCAACTTAGTGTACAATTTGTCTTCGGGCGTTGGCTCCTCTACAAAATCCACCACATCAAAATATTCAAGAACTCCATTTGGAAGAATGTATGAGGCAAGGCCTTTGTACATATCTATGTCTGCTTTATTATTCATGATGCAAAGGTAATAATCTTTTCTTGTATTCTATCATGTTTCTCTGATATTTTGGGGAGTGCTTGCCACGGACATTATCGGGTGAGCCCAAAATACTTAGAATGGATATCCTATTGCGAAATTGATACACTGGGCATCCTTGAACTTTGGTATATTAAAGAAACCACCTGTAGCATTCTTGTATGGCGTATGCAAGGCGAGTCCCCAGTCCAGACGGAGTACGAAGAAGTCAAGGTCGTATCGAATGCCGCAGCCTATGTCTATTCCTATATCAGCCTTCGTTGTTGAACCGTAATAGGGAAGCTGAGCCTCGGAATCTACTTCTGACACGACCTGTGCTATCTGTGACAGTACCTCACGGCGTGACTTGTTCATATACCATACGTTACCGGCATCTATAAATAGTGCTCCGTATAACGAGCCAAAGAGGTGCGGACGGTATTCAAGGTTGAAGAGTAGCTTCAAGTCTCCGTTATGATACATATAGCCCAAATCCTTGTTGTCCATGTGTACACTGCCTGGACCTATGCTGCGCATACTGAAGCCACGGAGGTCATTAGCTCCACCGATAAAGAACTGCTCAGAATACGGTACTGCGGAGGAGTTGCCGTAACAGAATATAGCTCCTCCATAGAAGTGTGCTACCACACTGCTTTTCTCCTTTAGAGCCCATGTCTTGCGCAGGTCAGTCTCAATTTTGAGGAACTGTGAGTATGGTGTGCGTAGTAGTTTCTTGTCTTTATCATTCCATTTATATCCCAAAACACTGTTTACGAGGTTTAGTATATTTCCAGCCTCAGTGAGAGTGGTCTCGCAATATAAAGGATTAGGATTGTTCTGAGGCGAAGAGTAGGTGTATTTATAACGCATCTTTGGCGTCAGTTCATCGGCTGCGGCAATTGTAGAGATGATGGACTCGCCTAATTTGTTAAGATACTCTACGGTCTTGTCAGATGTTTTGCCATATACCAAAGACAACGGAGTGAACTGGTGTAGGGAGGTGGCAGTCGGTTGGAAGGTGTAAGTATAATCGAAAGAGAGAATGTCTCGGGTGAAGAATCCTGCACGTTTGATTTTCTCACCAGCAAGACTGATAGAGGTAGACGGAGTATTATACCATCTTCTTCTTGGTATAAAATTTTTGGGAGCTAGTAGCCTCGGTAGCATCAGCGAGAGGGAGGCGGTGAAGTCATAACAGTCTTCAGTATTGCTGCCACCGCCCGATTGAAACTCATAGTTTGCACCTACCTCGGCAGTAAGCAGTTCACCACCATGGAAGGCGTTTCTTTTGGACAATCCAAGGGTCACGCCTGGACCTATGCGCCCATTGGTCTTGCCCTTGCCAGTAGCGGTGAGGGTAACATCGTATGGTTTGTCGAGAATAGTATTGATGGTCATGTCGAGGATGCCTGCGCCAGCACGCTGTGCGCCATATTTCTCGATAATACTGTCTGGCACCTCCCTTATTGTACCGTCTGCATTCTTTTGTGGAGTGAAGGAGATGTCTGTACTAGAGAAGATGCCTAAAGAGCTCAGGTTATTGATAGACTCCTCGTATTTCTCTTCAGAGAATAGGTCGCCAGGGCGCAGCTTAGTCGCTGCCAGAACTACTCCAGGACGTAGTGGCGACTTCTTTCCTGCAAAGCGGATGGTGAGAAAGCGCCTCTTGATGCTGTCGGTCAGCGTTTCCATGCCTTGTTGCCTTACCTGCACTGCAGTCTTTCCGATAATCCATTTGTGAGTGGCGTAGTCGGGTAGGGAATCCACCATGCGTATTTTTACCTGTACTTTGCCCGGTACTGCAAGTGTATCGGCAAGGAAGGAAGTGTATGATTTTTGAAAATAGTAGTAGCCGTTATTGCGCAGGTCATCGTATATCCTTGTTCGTTCCGCATCAAGACTGGCAATGGAAAAAGGTGCGCCGCTATATAACAGGGAGGAATGGCGATTCTCCAGGATGCTGTCCATGTGTGATAGAAATCCTGCACGTGATATTGTATCGAGAGTATAGAGATGTCCGAAATCCACCTTGTACTTGATCTTTGCTGTCCTCGGCAGTTTCATGGTATCGGTCTTTGTGGCTTCAGGCTTACCCTCCTTTATTGTGTATGTTACGTCACCGTTGAAGTAACCGTTATTCTGTAGTACGTTTTTGGCTACGGATGCTCGCAGTGCGGGGTTGACATTGTTCATAAGCACTGGTGCCTTGCCGAATGTCTTGTTCAGCCATTTCTTTATTACCCCGCTGCTGTTGGAGCAGGAGTTCCATATCCAGAGACCGTAGGGCAGTGGTGTTCTGTAAAAGCTGGAGCCGAACAGTGCGCCATTAGGGGCAGTGGCGAGTGCTGCCTCTATCTCCTCTTGGGTGTTACTTTGCTGGTCAGATGGTTCATAGTTGGTATAGTCTATCGGCAGCAGTCCCGTATATAGCTGTTCGCCCTCCTTTAATGACGAGGTGGTGGAACAGCCGCAGAGTGCTAACAAAGTTCCAACCATAACCGCTAATATTATGTTTCCTTTAGAGATTCTATACATATTTTATACGTAATATAGTGTAACATTGAGTGTATCCACCTTCTACCTAATGGTATCATTTTCTGGCTTTGCAGTGGTCTGTATGGCAGGCATAGGGGGCAGTGCGGCGTCTGGCTGTGATGAGCGGAATATATCCTTCAGGCTGTTTACCTTCTTCTTCCACATGAAACCACCACCATACTGTCCTACGTACCCTTCGAGGAAGTCATATACGGAACGGTTGTAGAAAAGGTTCAGATATTTGTTCGATACATCGCTGAGCCTGTATTGCACCTCCACATTGTCGAAGAATGATTTGTTCTGGCCAGACACGTCTGGACCAGTAGACAGCTTTCCGCCAACAGATATAGAGAGTCTGTTGTTCCAGAATCGCTTGGCGAACTTAAAGCTGTAGTTGGTATGCATAGTTCCATCTTCCTCCGTAGAGTTGTCCATACCAAAGGATAGATCAAGGGTCTTTAGCGCCGAACCTGCAATGCTGTTAATCTCTGACTGTAGAAAGGAGTTGAGCGCAGAGTTCATTGAGAATGATGAAGTGTTGCCATCAGAGAGATACATGCCAGTGGTGAGCATGGTGACAGCGAGCTTGCCTCGTTCTTCCCTCGACTTCATGTTGATGTCGTCATTCACTGTATTATCCTCTGGAGCTTCAATGATGAATTCCAGTCCCATATCGTTCAGTGTTTTTGAAAGCACTACACCAGTATTGAACTTTACCATTCTTTCCGTGCCGTTAATGTTGACGGATGCCTTCTTCATCTCCTTGGCTGTGATGTTCAACTTTGGATTCATCATGTCACCATTGAACTCTATATAGCTTCCGTTGGATATGGTGAATGTCTTCAGAGGAATGACTGGCAGCGAATACTTGAGTTCTCCTTCAGAGATAGTGTAACGACCCGTCATGGAAATCTCGTCACTTGCATATTTCATCTGCAGCGCCCCTTCGCCAATGATGTCAAGATAATTGTTGCGAGCATCATTAAGCCAACACTTGATGTGCGAGCCGTTCATCACGTTAACGTTAAAGTTTACGTTCATTCCGTCAACCTGTGGTCGTCGTATCTCTATGGAATCAGAAGAGTGCAAGTCAGTAAACTTCACTAACTCATTCATCCTATTATCGTTAGAGAGAGGCGAGTCACGCAGTATGTAGAATATGTCTGTAGTAGGCAGTACATCCAGTTTCCCTCTTACCTGCAGGCGGTCCAGTTCCCCCTTGATAGATGCGAGGAAATTCACATATGCCTTTCCGTAAGCCTCGGAGCGTCCCGTCTCTTTTGAGTCTATTAGAAGGAAATTTTCTGCGCGCATTATGAGGTTCAGACGCATATGGTCGGTGTCATTGAAGTCCAGTGAACCGTAGGAGGTCAGCGGTTGATTGTTGTTGGCATACATTTGGAAATTTTCGAAAAGCAGCTTTGAATCCACTATCCTTATGGGGTCATCGTCAAACATCATCTTTGCCCCATATGGAACACTAATAAGACTTGCTGATTCCAGATACAGCTCACCGTTTACCTTGGGGTGCGAGGTATTGCCACATACTGTTAGCGTGCCATCGGCATAGCCCTCCAGACCTATAATTCTTTCAGGTATGAATCCGTTGACAGTTCTCATCGGAAACCTCTCGAAAGCCATGTCAGCGTCAATATCGGAGGTATTGAAGTTATACGTACCTTTGATGGTACCCACCTCTTTGCCGTCTAATGACATCACACCGTCAACGAAATGCCTATTGTCTCCCTTCGGCATATATACCAAATCAGTGCCAAGGTTCCCTATCGGGCATCCCTCATATACTAAGTTTTGGGCATTGATACTTGATGAAATAGAGAAATCGTTGCTTTCCTCTTGTACGAAGTGTAGGTCACCGTCCAGCAAACCGCTTGCGTTAGGAGCATAAGGTAGGGAAGAGAGTATCCTCTTTATATCCAGCTTGGTGATAGAGAGAGTTATGTCCTGTAAGGCATTGGTATTCTCTTCATTGGTGGTACTGTAGAGCATGATGCCCGTACCGCCTTTTGATACCATATCCACATCGGCATACACACGGTTATTATGTCCAAGGAGTATATAGTTGTCTTTCTTTAGTTTAAATTTTTCATAGCCGATGATGGGGCTTTCAGGCGTAAGGTGTAGCATGATACCTTCCTCTACCATGTTTGCTTCCGCACCCATTTCCAATCCTTTCTCACCGTCTTTGTCGAGGAAAATACTATTAAGGGAAATTCCGTGCTCTAACACTTCACCGTTAAAGTTTGTGGTGAATACATATTCGTTAGGTGCTGCATTACTAATGCTGCCCATATACTTCATGGCATACGGGTTATTGCTACTGCGCACGCTCATTGCTATGGAGTCCAGCGTGTAGCCGCCAGTGGATAGGCCTCTCATTGTTAGGTCAGCATTGATGCCATCCTCCCTTGAGGTATTGACCGTGGCGTCCACCTCGTCATAGTCTATGTCATAATATTTTATGAATCTGTATATAGGATTCTCTTTCGAGCTGTGTAGCCTGATGGAAGCCTTCGGAAGGTGTGCTCTCAGTGCCTCCTGGTCAATCGTGCGTTCGGCAAACTGTTGCTTTACCACTTTCATCATCCTGTCTGCTACACCCATCAGTCTCTTGTAGTTTCCTTCGGCATCCATTTTGAATATGAAGTCACCGCAGTATACCTTTGCCGTGGTGGTGTCGCAGTCCGTGTGTATATCCATTGTTATGTCATCTGGGCGATATGTCCTTGCGGAGTCGGTAATAGCGATATCACCGAATGTGCCCTGCAGGGTGTGCGTTTCCTTGAAGTCAGAAATTGCGTCAACATGTGTGCAGACGGAAACCTTAAGCGGACTCTTTACCATGCGCAGCTTGTAGAGGTCTATGTATGCGAGTTCTGTCATGAGCGTGGCATCAAGTTTCTTAGGGTTCATTAGGGCATCGAGGATTATGCGTCCGTCAACCAGTTCATTGTGTGCATCTATGGTGGCGTATGCCCTTCCGTTGTTGGATGATATGTAAGCCTTTATGTTGTTGAGGTTATATCGTCCGTAATCCAGCCTCCCCACACTGGCGGTAGACTTCAGCCAGGTGTTTGCATCCAGCAGGTTCGTTCCCTGGCCTGCAACAGATATGTTGCCGGTAAATTCACCTGCTCCTGCAGCCTTGTAGAAGTGGCTTATATTCAGTCGCTTGGCTACAACCTCAGCATTATAAGCCATGGTGGCTGTATTCACGTTTGCCTTTGCTTTCAGTCTGCCATGGCTCTCGCTAGCATTCAGCAATATGTCATAGTCCGTCCCCCTCACGTTCATGTCTATTAAGGCGTGCAGCGCAGGGATTCTTACGTCCGACGTGAAATATGTCACAAGAGGGGAGACTTTCTGCGTGTTTAGGTCGGCATGCATGGTAGCTGTGAATTCTGGACTTTTCATGTTCTTCGCAAGACACATGAACCCTTTGGCTCTGCCGTTTGCGTTCAGGGTGAGTACGGATGGCATATTGATACTCAGAGCATGTATGAGAACTTCATTGATATTGCCCTCCGCCGTTCCTTTTATAGTGATGGGATAGTGTGGCAGCAGGTGGGCGTATCCGTCCATGTCAAACATATTCAGCAGTATTTCCATGTCTTTTTTTCCGACAGAGATGTCCACTCTTGCCTTGACCTTGCCAGATGCGTGTGACGGTTGTGTTTTTTCTGAAAATGTATCAGAGTCCATGTCCAGCTGCATGGCTATGCTGCTGGATGCGGTCTTCAGCGTTCCTCCGAGGCTTATGTGGGCGGAGTCCATATCCACCTTAACCCTAGTGTCCCTCAGTGTCAGTCCGCTCTTTTCTTTTAGCTCTAATCTGTTGATGTTCAGCCTTGTATGTGAGGGGAGAAGTGATAGTGAGTCAATTGCTGATCGTATATCAGTAAGGGAGATGTGGTTGATGTCCAGTTTGCGTTTGGTGGAGTAGGGGGCGGCATTGACGTCATACTGTACGTCTGTGCCATTCACCCTTATGCTTTTTACGCTGTATGCTGCCTTGCCATGATCGAAATTGCCGCCTCTAACAATAACCTCATGCATCTGCGCTCCAATTCTCAGAGTGTCATCAGCTGAATGGTAGAGTATGTCAGACCTCGTCACTCTCAGCTCCTCCAATCGTACTCTCCATCTGTTCTCTGTAGTGGAAGTGTCCTCTGGTACAGAGTCTGTCATTGCAATGTCAAGATGGGCACCGTCAAGAAACACCCTCTTCACATCCGCTATGCTGTTCTTCAGTATGGCCTCTGCCACAGGTTCTCTACCGTCTATACCAATTCTCTCTATTGAGCCTTTGAGTTGCACCTGTGGAATGAAATCCATAGTATTCACCTTGCAGCCCAGCAGCTCCATGTCGTCCACGCACACAAAAGAATTCAGCAGCGGCAGCAGACGTACGCTTGTTACAGCGCGGCTAATGTATGCCACGGTGTCTCTCCGCTGCGGCAGCAGGCTGTCCTGCTTCACTACTTTCACTTCTTCCATACAGAGGTTCAGTGGGAAAGCGAGGCGCACGCGGCCGACTGTCACATCCATGCCGACTGACTCTGACGCACTCCTGCTCGCCAGAGTCACCGCCCATTGCTGTATGGGGGGCAGATAAATGACAGTAGCTGCCAGTATTAACATAATCAGCGGGCTCAGTAGTATGGAGCCACATATTTTTGTAATTCTCTTCATTTTCATAGAAAGGATTCGTATTTCTGTTGTCTTTGCATGGATGCAAATTTACTAATTTATTTTCAGAATATAAAATTTTTTTTGTACCTTTGTCCCCCTATGAAGAAAAACATACGTATCACATCATGTTATCTTCTCGTTCTGACACTTGCAATGCTTCTTTTTAATTCATGTGATGGAACGAGATACGTCAGCAATGGCGACTTGCTCCTCACCCGTAATACCATTACGTTGTCAGCCCAGGATGTATCGGCAGGGACGCTCTCTCAGTATGTCAGACAGTCACCCAACACCAAGTGGTTCTCTTCTCTGAAGATACCACTTGGTATATATTCCATATCGGGCGCCGACACCACGCGTAGAGTCAACAGATTGCTTCGCAGGTGGGGTGAGGCACCTGTGATATATGATTCTGCCATGACCGTGCAGAGCATGGCAAGCCTTAGGCAGGCCATGCAGAATATGGGATACCTCGATGCGGATGTCTCTGTTTACAAGGAAATTTCCAAAAAAAGAATAAAGGTTCACTATAATGTTGTACCGCATGAACATTACACCCTACGCAGTGTCACTTACAATATAGCAGACCCAGTGATAGATTCTCTCCTTCGTAAGCATAGCGTTCTGGAAGGAGGATTGAAAACGGGACTGCCATTCTCCGTAAACTCGCTGTACGCGGAACGCACGCGCATCACCAGTTGGTTGGCTGAGCATGGCTACGTGTATTTTAATAAAGAGGCAATAACATTCCATGTAGATAGCTCCAGGCAGGACAAGGTCACAGATGTGGTGATGAACCTCGGATTGTTCCGCCAGGGCTCTAATGATGCACTGTCAGAACATCCCCGTTACTATGTCCGCAACGTGTCATACCATTTCACGGATTCTATACGACATATAAAAAGTCGAACACTCGACATCAATACTGTTATCCGTTCTGGCGAGATATATCAGGAGAGTCATGTACAGCGCACGTACTCACGTTTCGCAAGGCTCGGTGCGGTGCGCTCAACCAACATCAGGCTTTCTGCACCCTCTTTGTTAGCCGCAGGTGACAGCGCACCTCGTCCTCTCGATGCAGATATATATATAAACATGCGCAGAAGACAGAATGTACAGATACAGCCAGAGGGTACAAATACCGCTGGCGACTTCGGTGCGGCACTCTCTTTGACATATGAAAATCGCAATGTCTTCAAGGGTTGTGAGTCATTCTCCCTCCTCGCACGCGGAGCCTTCGAGGCTATCAGGGGACTAGAAGGGTACCAGAATGACAACTATACGGAGTACAACTTCGAGGGAAAACTTGTGTTTCCCGAGTTTGTCATTCCTGGCATCAGCCGTAGTTTTCAGCGTCGTCACAATGTCAAGACCGAGCTCGTAGCTAGTTATAACCGTCAGAACCGCCCCGAGTTCCATCGTAGGGTATTCACCACTGCCTGGCGCTACAAGTGGCAGAACTCCAGTGGTAGGACAGGTTACCAATATGACTTCCTCGACCTTGACTACGTCTCGATGCCGTGGATTTCCGATACATTCAAACGTGACTATCTCGACTCATCACAGAACCGTAACGCTATACTGCGCTATAACTATGAGAACCTCTTGATAATGAAGATGGGCTTTGGCATCACCTATAATGATGGCTCTAACTTTCTTAAAACCAGTATAGAGACTGCCGGCAACACCCTCGCCGTAGGTGCGCACCTCTTTAACTTCGAACGCAACGCTGATGGGCAGTACAAATTCGCTCTTGTGGCGTTCGCACAGTATATAAAGTTCGATATTGATTATACCAGGCTCGTCACTCTGGATCATCGTAACTCCCTCGCTCTTCATGCGCGCTGCGGAGTGGCGGTGCCATACGGCAATAGCACTATTCTCCCTTTCGATAAACGTTACTTCTCTGGCGGTGCCAACAGCGTGCGCGGCTGGAGCGTAAGGGAGCTTGGACCAGGCGGATACCGCGGCACGGACGGACGCATCGACTTCATTAACCAGACTGGCGACTTCCGCCTGGATCTCAATGCAGAGCTGCGTTCTAATCTCTTCTGGAAATTTCAGGGTGCGCTCTTCATAGATGCAGGCAATGTATGGACCCTACGTGGCTATGCCGACCAACCTGGGGGAAGGCTCACCCTGCGTGGTCTGTATGACGAACTGGCCGTAGCCTATGGACTTGGATTGCGCCTTAATTTCAACTATTTCATACTTCGTCTCGACCTCGGCATGAAAGCAGTAAATCCTGTATACACCAACTCGCACGAGCATTTTCCTATTACTAACATCAATTTTACGCGTGACTACGCCCTACATTTCGCTGTGGGGCTGCCGTTCTAAAGGATTATTGATGCTTTTCATGAGGTTCCCTTGATGATATTGTTCCGTTTCTCAGAGCCTATCGCCCTATCTGGTTCACCCATTATCGCAGACGTACGCATCTTTACCTCTACAATCATTAGCATGCTCATATCACATCGTCTATCGTTACGATGTCTATGTCGTGATGTCCGCAGTACCAATCTCGATACCTTATATGCCATCCGAGGTCTGTAAGATATTCTGCTCCCACATCTTCTTCACATAATTCCAAATTATTGTTTGCTGCCATGATATTCCGTTTTTGATAAATCTATGTCTATTTTACTTTCTCATAGTATTCATGCATGCTGGTTCCTGTAATTGCATTTGTCCAAACAATGTGCATCAAATCACCGTTATCGCTGAGTGTCAGTTTCATGGAGTTGTTTTGGCCGCGGAAGAGGTTGCGACTGTTCGTTTCTATGGATTCTACGAGACAACCATCTTCTATGGACCATGTTCCTTTGCCGTCAATATCGCATTGTGCGTTATGATGGTTTGCAATATAGAGATTCATAAATCTACCGTCTGCCTGCAGAATCTTGAAAATAATTCTATATTTACGTTCTCCGTCAACGCTGGTATCGCACGCCTGCTCATACACCGACAAGCATGTCATTGGTAGGATTGGCAATAATGTTTTTTTTCTACAATTGTGTTAGGACGCGGAGAAACAGTCTCTTTTTTTTCTGTAACGACAGTCTTGGTTAAGTACCATTCGTTAGCGGGTTTCATACCATTGATATTCTTTTTCGTCGCATCCATGGCAAGGCGGAATCCCTGTCCTTTGTCCTTATGTGATGGGTATCTCAAGTCTCGATAGCAAATCTGGTTCCAGTAAGCAAAGTGACTGTAACCACCACCACGTGCTTGAAGCCATGTTTCCTTCTTCGGTCCTGTCGGGTTTTTCTGCGCTCCTTGGATGTACGCTCCGTTATAATCAGAACACCATTCCCATACGTTACCTGTCATATCATAAAAATACGCACAAGTAGGCTTAAATACTACAAGAACAAAAGCTGTTATGGCTAAACCATACATATTTTGTCAATCCAAGGGATAGCCGTAATCCATTGGTCATCAATTAAAAAGAAAGGGCATGATATAGTGTTACCTATACATACCCTCTTCAATGTGGAGCTGGAGGGGTTCGAACCCTCGTCCAAACGGTGTGACCGTACGCTTTCTACATGCTTATCCCAGACTGCTTTTTCGTGCACCAGCAAGACCTGGACCACCAACTGATGCCTTAGTCCATAAATGTTTTTCGCAGAAGATGAAGGACGCACCTCTTGCTATCCCCGATATTGCAGCACCGCCAGTGTCAGTAAGCCTCAAGGAGAGGGCTCTGGGCGGTGTCTCGTTCCCCTACCTTGTAAGGGAATAAAGCAAGTCTACTGTACTTCGACTACGCAGCGAGAGCGTAATTGTTTTCGCCAATTAAATTGATGACCGACATGATTATGGAGTTGACAGCCGTTACTCCGCATGCTTACGCACCATCTCAGCCCGCTGTCAAATCCAGTCAGCCCCAGTGATTGCGCCTTTGCTTTTTAAAAACACTGTGCAAAGGTAAGCTTTTTTTGTTGAACTGGCAAGAAAAAACAAGGAAAATATTTCTGTCGCTCCCTTTTATTCCACTCTGAAGGTTTTATTCTCATCGGCCAGCAGGGTATTGGGGAATACTTCCTGCGCCTCCATCAGCAGTGGGGTCTCGTCAAGGTAACGTTGGCTGAAATGACCAATGATAAGCTGCCGTACTCCTGCATCGCGGGCGGTGAGTGCAGCCTCGCGGGCTGTGGAGTGGCAGTAGCGTATGGCCTTTTCTTTCATGTCCTCGCAGTATGTAGCCTCGTGATAGAGGGTCGTGACACCACGGAGGGCGTCTTTTAGCGAGGGCATATAGCGTGTATCTGAGCAGTAGGCGTACGCCCTTACAGGGTCTGGGGAGGTGGTCAGTTTGGCGTTGGGAATTACCTCACCAGAGGGCGATGTCCAGTCGAGTCCCGCTCGTAGGTTGTCAGCTTGAGAGCGTGGAATGCCGTAGTACTGCATCATGTCTGGGCGTATGTGTCTGTTGCCCTCTTTCTCGCGGAAAATGTATCCACAGCATGGCAGACGGTGGGTGAGAGGGACGGTCTCAACTGTCAGCGATCTATCTTCATAGATGGTCTGCTGCACGGTGGTGTCCACAGGATGGAATACCGTCTTGTAGTCAAGTGTGGAGCAGAACATCTCCTGCTCCATGCGGAATAGTTCTTCGTAGGCGGCAGGGGCGTAGACATGGAGTGGTGCAGTTCGTCCCTGCAGACCAAAGGTGCTTATCATACCTGTCAATCCGAGAACATGGTCGCCGTGGAGGTGACTGATGAAAACTGCGTAGAGCTTGGTGAAACTGAGTCGTGAGCGGCGAATCTGCGCCTGTGTGCCCTCACCACAGTCTATCATGAAGAGTTTGCCTCGTATATCCACTATCTGTGATGACGGGTTGTGGCGCCTGGTGGGTAGTGCGGAACCACAGCCTAATATGTGTACGTTGAATGGCTGCATTTGATGTCTTGTGTTTTTGAAGAATTTTATCTTAAATCAATTACCTCAGCCTTAGGGTACTCTTTGGCATTGAAGCGGAAAGCAGAGTCGCTGATGGTCTTGTGTGTGAGGTTGTTTATGGTGATTGACAGCCACTGTCCACCTTGTTTCAGCTTGATTTTTTTTATGTTATACTGGCGGTCTGTAAGTATATAAATTTCTTTTATACCAGTTTTTCCATCGAAAGCGTGTACGTTATATCCATTGGCGTTGGCGGTTTGGTTAAGTTTGTAGCCTTTCTTGTATATAGTGAGGAAAAAGTATGGATTCATGCTAGCGAGTTGTGCGTTCTTGGGGGTTGATATATTTACTTCCTGACTTTTCTTGTTGTAGAGCCACTGTGTTTTCCCGTCAAACCAGATGATGGTATTTTTGGTTATAGCATTGAACTTATCCCCCTTTATTGCCACGCTGCCACTCTGTGTGCCTATACTCCCCCCTGAAATAGTGAAGGAGGCACTGATACCTTTGGATAGATTTACCTTTGCTGCGGCTTTATCAAGTGTCTGACGTGCCGTATTGGCGGCATATGCAGCGATGCCCGTAAAGAGAAGTGTTGCAAGAATTATTAAATTAGCAAGAAATTTTTTCATAAATCAATCTAATTGTTAACTTTTATTTAACTTTTTACTTAGGGGTCGTTCAAAAAATTAGCATTGACTTTCTCCAATCAATTTTCGCCAAGCCTAAGTAATCAAGCTTTCTTTAGTCTTCTGGCTTAACGAAATTTTTGACAGATTTAAAATCTGTTTTTTTTATGCAAAGTGTAAGTTAGAGAGGGAGCAATGCTAGCATTGTGACCAAACGTGCTTACACTTTACACCGAAGAGATACTTAAAGATGGCAGGATGTTAGTCCATTTACTATACATTATCTTTCGGTGGTAATTTTTAGAACCATCCTTAACTTGCACCGAGTGTATTGAGGAGTGACTGCAGGGTGTTCTCGTCCTGTATGAGTACCTCTCGTGGCTTGGAGCCGTGTGCTGCGCCTACCACTCCTGCTTTCTCTAACTGGTCCATTAGGCGGCCCGCCCTGTTATAGCCTATAGCGAATTTGCGCTGTATCATGGAGGTGCTGCCTATCTGGTTAGTCACGATCAAACGGGCGGCTTCTCCGAAGAGCTGGTCAAGGTTGCTAAGGTCTTCGGAGTTGCCAGAGACGCCGTCTTCGTTGGTGATGGGTTCTGGTAGTTCGAATGGCCCATCATATCCCTGCTGCTTCTCTATGAATTCATTGATTGCTATGACCTCAGGGGTGTCGACGAATGCGCATTGTACACGCACAGGCGTACCTTTGTCTAAAATGAGCATATCGCCTCGGCCGATGAGCTGGTTGGCACCAGAGCAGTCAAGAATTGTGCGGGAGTCTATCTGAGACATTACCTTGAAAGCCATACGACCAGGGAAGTTAGCCTTAATGGTACCGGTGATAATGTTTGTTGTAGGGCGCTGGGTGGCTATAATCATGTGTATGCCTACAGCACGCGCCTTTTGAGCTATTCGCGCTATTGGTAACTCTATCTCCTTGCCAGCGGTCATTATTAAATCTCCATACTCATCTATTATAACAACGATATACGGCAAGTAGCGATGACCATTCTCTGGGTTGAGCTGTCGGTTAAGGAACTTCTCGTTATATTCTTCTATCTTGCGTACATTGGCGAATTTAAGAAGGTTGTAGCGATCGTCCATCTCCTGGCAGACAGAGTTTAGTGTCTTCACTACCTTTGAAACATCGGTTATAATAGGTTCATCGGCATCGCTCTCTGGGGGTATCTGTGCAAGGAAATGGTTGAGCAGTGGTTTATAGATGGAGAACTCAACCATTTTGGGGTCTACTAGTACAAACTTCAGCTCTGCAGGGTGTTTCTTGTAGAGAAGGGATGTGATTATGGCATTAAGACCAACGGACTTACCCATACCAGTGGCACCTGCTACGAGAAGATGTGGTATCTTTGCAAGGTCTACCATGAAAATCTCGTTGGAGATAGTCTTGCCTAATGCCAATGGTAGTGCCATTTTTGACTCCTTGAATTTTTTGGAGTTGAGAATGGATTCCATACTTACTATTTGCGGATTGGCGTTAGGAACCTCTATGCCTATAGTTCCCTTCCCTGGGATGGGAGCAATGATACGTATTCCAAGTGCTGCGAGCGACAAAGCAATGTCATCTTCAAGTGATCGTACCTTGGAAATCTTGATTCCTGCGGCAAGGGTAATTTCATATAGGGTGATAGTAGGACCGACAGTTGCCTTGATGCTGTCTACCACAACGCCGAAGTTTCCTAATACTTGTACAATGCGGTCTTTGTTGGTCTTCTGTTCCTCCATATCAATGTATGAACGACCATCGTTTTCATATTTCTTCAGTAAGTCAAGGGTAGGGTACCTATATCTTGAAAGGGTAGCCTTGGGGTCATAGGGTGAAAGGGTAGCATTGTTGTCAACTATTGCGCCATCAGCTGCCTCTTCTTCCTTTATTTCGTTGATTTCTAGACCCACCTCTCCGTCTGGCAGCTGTTCTGCTAGCGAATTCTCTCTTTTTTCATTTACGGGAAGAACGATGGAAGAATTTTCTCCATTGACATCAAATTCCACTGTCTGGGTGATAGGTTCTGGTGCGGTGGTTTCCTCTGTTTCGCTCATAGTGTAGGAATTGCTCTCGCTTTTTTCTTCCTCGTGTTCAGGTTCGATGAGTTTGCCATCAGGTCCCACGTTTGTAACATTGAACTTTACCCTGTTGGTGATATAGCCGATAGGGTTGAGAATCTTACGTATTATGATTATTGTCTCTGATGAAAGGTATGTCAAGAAAAATATTGCGGTAAGGGCAAGCAATGCAGTAAGTCCTGGCGTTCCTACTACGCCTTCAAGAAATTGGCATATAAACTCTCCGTGTTTTCCTCCAGCATTATACACTTGATCGTTCAGCAATGGGTTAATGAACTTGGCAAAGGTGATGCTGCACCATATCATTACTGTCATCAATGAGAAAAACCATTTCCATAAGTTCAGTTTGAACACCCCCATCATAGCAAGGGAACACATCAAAGTGAAAAAAGGGATGATGAAAGAAGGGAGGCCAAAACACATTGCTATAAAAAAATGAGAAATATATGCGCCCCAGGAACCGCAGACATTATGAAATTCACGAGCTTCATTCAGGAAATCACCGTCTACAGGGTTTAGCACGAAACTCTGGTCGTCAGCACTGCTTGGAAAATATGAAACGAAACTGACAATTACAAATGCCGATATGACGAATAGGGTTATTCCTGCTGTAAAGTTCGCTTTTTCATTAGCGAAGACAGATGTAAGACCTATTGCGTTACTGTATGATACTTTGCTTGTCTTTTTATTTTGTTTCTTTTTAGCCATTTTATAAATTTCGGTAAGTAAATGTTTTGAACGCAAAGGTAGCAAATTTTGTTCAATTGCACAATAATAGGTTATATTTATTTTTCAAAATAATAAATTTACAGTTATTGTTCCGATTTTTTTTGTAAATTTGCAAAAACAATCAATAAAAGAAATTATTTATGAGTAAAAGAGCTATTCTTAGAACTGTTATCGCTGCTGTATGTCTGCTGTTTTCATATAGTGTTAATGCGAAAATACCATTTCGTATGCCGGAGGTAAAACTACCTAATATACCTCAACGCACTGTTTCAATTGCAGATTTTGGGGCAAAGGGAGATGGCGTCACTCTGAATACTGAAGCATTTGCAAAAGCAATGAAGAGTATGTCGGAAAAAGGAGGTGGAAGAATCGTAGTTCCTGCAGGGATATGGCTGACGGGCCCAATACAGTTCGAAAGCTGTACAGAACTTCATGTGGAGCGAGGTGCCTTGGTACTTTTCGTGACGGATTTTGATGCGTATCCACAGGTTTCTACTGTTTATGAGGGAAACACTATAAATAAGAAAATGTCACCGCTTTGGGCTGTTGGTAAGCATGATGTTGCAATAACAGGTCCTGGAGCATTCGACGCACAGGGACAGGCTTGGAGACCGTCAAAAAAAAGTAAGTTTACGGAGACGCAGTGGAAAGAACTTACGTCAGGAAATGGCGTCGTTATGAAAAATGTATGGTATCCAGATGCTAAACAGGACGATAATGCTGGGACAAATGAGAAACCTGATTTTAGAAGGGTAAATGAGCGCCCCGTATTGTTAGAGTTTAGTTCATGCGAAAGAGTACTCTTACACAGCGCAACTTTTAGTAATTCTCCAGCATGGAACGTTCATCCGCTTAAATGTAAGGATGTTACGATAGAAGAAGTTACTATCAGAAATCCGTGGTATGCACAGAATGGAGACGGGTTGGATCTCGAATCTTGTGACAGGGTGATAGTACGCAATTCCACATTCGATGTGGGAGATGATGCAATTTGCATCAAGAGTGGGAAGAACAAAGAAGGACGTGATTGGAAGATGCCATGTCAAAATGTGCTCATAGAAGGTTGCACTGTATTGCACGGACATGGGGGATTCGTCATTGGTTCGGAGATGTCAAGTGGTGCAAAAAATATATACGTAAACAATTGCCTGTTTAATGGAACTGATACAGGTCTGCGTCTCAAATCTACGAGAGGAAGAGGCGGTGTAGTAGAAAATGTATATATAGACAATATTTATATGGTAGATATTAAGGGTGATGCGTTCACCTTTGATCTTTATTATGCTAATAAGCCAGTTACAGGCAAGGCGGATAGTGAAACATCATCAAAAGATACTGTTCCTGAAGTTACAGAGGAAACTCCGTGCTTCCGTAATCTCTTTATTTCTAATGTTATATGCACAGGGGCTAAACGAGCTATTTATATTAACGGACTGCCAGAAATGCCTTTGAAAAATATGCAGATGAAAAATTCTCTTTTCTATAATTGTGAACGAGGAGCGGAATTTAATTACGCAATGGACATTGTCTTGGACAATGTAAAAATAGAGAATACGAAAGGTGAGAGATTAACGCAGTATAATGTAAAGAATCTTATAGAAAAATAACGTTGTCTATTTTGAAGATATGAATTATTAGCAATATTAAAATTGGCGTCCCATTACCCAAGATGCTTCAGACGTTCTGCGAAAGAATATTAATAGCAATGTGAATGGTATGCTTTCGTGTTGCGATTAAATAGCTTTAGTAATACGATTGATATGCATTTGTTGAGTGTTTAGTATCTTCTTGATAATAAAGGTTTTATGCGAAGATGTGTTTGGACGTGTTTTTTTTTGAAGTCACAGAGTTGGTGATTTAGGAAATATTAGGACAACTTTCCATCAATGTGGGGTACTTGCTCGTACGCACATACTGCAGAATAGTTGCTGTTAAGGATGAATTTTAGGACCTTCAATATGTGCATCTTATTGTCTGCAAGTAAAAAAGTGAGACTATGCACTGGAAGATATTAACTTCATACTATATGACTATGAGCTGTCATTATAAGTGAAATGTGTCGGATGAATGGGGGCTAGTCTGCTATTGAAAACCATTTGTGCCTAATATGGTAAAAACATGATAAACAAAAAGAATATGAAAAACGGATTAGTTCTTGAAGGAGGCGGAATGCGCGGCTTGTTCACCGCTGGTGTGATGGATGCATTCATGGAAGAACATTTGTCATTCAATGGTATTATAGGCGTTTCTGCGGGTGCTCTCTTTGGCTGCAATTACAAGTCGCATCAACCTGGGAGGGCTTTGAGATACAATCTTAAATTGAGGAAAGATGCTCGCTATATTGGATGGCGGCCTCTCTTGAAGACTGGCAATATTGTCAGTCCGCATTTTTCATATCATGTGGTTCCGTTCGAGATCGATAAGTTTGATCAAGAAACTTTTGCAAATAATCCTACAGAATTTTGGATGGTGTGTACTGATATAGTGAAAGGAAAACCTATATACCACAAAATGGACAAGTTCACTCATCATGAAATAGAATGGATGCGTGCTTCTGCTTCAATGCCGGTGGTTTCGCATCCCGTAGAGGTTGATGGAAATATTATGTTGGATGGTGGAATTACGGATTCTATACCATTGAGAGCGTTTCAGAAGATGGGATATGAAAGAAATGTCGTAATCTTAACCCAACCGAAAAACTACTATAAAAAACCAGTGAAAATAAACTGGCTTATAAAGATGATGACAAAAAAATATCCTATGGTTGGAGAATGTATGGCTCGAAGACACGAAATGTATAATCAGGAACTCGATTATTTAGCTGAGCAGGAAGCAGCAGGTAATACACTACTGATATATCCAGATCAAGTGCTTCACATTGGCAGAACAGAACTCAATGAAAGAAAAATGAAGAGTGTGTATGCAATGGGATATGAAAAGGGTAACGAAATGTTGGCTTGCGTAAAGGACTTTATGAATGGAAAGTAGGCATAAAGTAAATGTCGTTAATAGTTAGAATTACTAATATGGCTAATGATTGCTCCCAAAACACCGAAATAGAGTGACAAAATAACAGAAATGAGATTTCCTTTTAAAAAAAATGAGGAAAATGTATTATCATACAAAAAAAAAATAGTAATTTTACATCAAAATTAGGTTGTAATTATATTCTGAAAAGATATCACTAATGATAAGTAGGAATTAATTCGCCCATTTCTTGCGTAGGCAAGCGGCAAAGCTGAAATCTCGCCATGGCAAAGCTTAAACATGCTTAGTTATGCTCAATTGGCTTAACGAAATACTTCTTGTTTTGGGAGGTATTGTGAGACAGCTCTAATGTAAAAAAACTAACCAAAAAACAATTTGTAATATGATTAATCTTAAATCATTAGTAGGATGCGCAGTGGTGGCAACAGGTGCACTCGTATCCTGCAACAGTGCTGCTCCCGAGGCAGAGGGGCTGAAGTCAGGATTAAATCCTGCCGATTTTGATACTGTGATTAACAAAAAACAGGTAAAACTCTACACTCTTCGTAACGTGAATGGTATGGAGGTTGATATTACCAATTTTGGCGGTCGTGTGGTTTCTATTATGGCACCAGACAAAGACGGGAGTTTTCAGGATGTGGTGCTAGGTTATGACAATGTCGCCCAATATGCAGATTCTGTTAATTCTCCAAGTGACTTTGGTGCTGCGATAGGCAGATATGCAAATCGAATAAACAAAGGACAGATTGAACTTGACGGTCAGAAGTATCAGTTGGCAGTAAACAATTTTGGTCATTGTCTTCATGGTGGACCTTCAGGATGGCAGTATCAGGTTTATGATGTAGTAGAAAATAACGACAGCGTTCTTAAGATGACTATCGCTTCACCTGATGGCGATAATGGCTTCCCTGGTAATGTAAAGGCTACAGTAACCTATACACTTACTAACAATAACGCTTTGGATATAGCATTTGAGGGGACTACTGACAAGACAACAGTCATTAATATGACTAACCACTCTTACTTTAACCTTAGCGGCGATCCAACAACGACAGTTCTAAATCACGAACTGTGGATAAATGCTGCAAAATTCACTCCGTCAGATGCTACATATATGACCACTGGTGAAGAAAAATCTGTAGAGGGTACACCAATGAACTTCACTACCCAACATACTATTGGACAACATATCAACGATGACTTTGATCAGTTGAAGAATGCCAATGGTTATGATCACAACTGGTGTCTCCTTACATATAAGGACGGCAAGGGGGATGATAAAACTCCTTGTGCAAAGGTGTATTGCCCAACTACAGGTATAGAATTAACTGTTTATACTACAGAACCTGGTATTCAGGTATATACAGGTAACTTCCTTGAAGGGAAAGTTATGGGTAAGAAGGGTATAAAGTACCCACAGCGTTCAGGTATATGTCTGGAAAGTCAGAAGTATCCAGATTCACCAAACAAAAAGCAGTGGGTTTCTCCTGTTCTTAGAAAAGGTGAAAAGTACACAAGTCATTTGGTATACGCATTTAGCGTGAAGAAATAACAGATATGAAGTATTGTGGAAACATACCTTATGTATGTTTCTACAATTTATGTCTATAACATATTATAACGTATACGCTTTCAGTGCGGGATACCGTGCCTTCCAGCGTTGAATGTAGAAAGTATTTTCATTATAAGAAAATAATGTTTGCGTTTCGTAATTAAGAAATGGCTTGACTTGAAAATTTATAAATAACCTAAATAATTTAGAAAAAGAAAATGACCGTTTTAGAAGCATTAAAAAACAATGGATTTGAAACCATCGACTATGCTGTGTTCGTGGTTTATATCATAATCCTTGTAGGACTAGGAGTGTTCCTCAGCCGCGGCAAGAAAGGTGAGGAGAAATCGTCAACAGATTACTTCCTTGCAGGTAATACTCTGACATGGTGGGCAGTAGGTGCGTCACTTATAGCAGCGAATATTTCAGCAGAGCAGTTTATAGGAATGTCAGGCTCTGCATTCAATTCGGGTATTGCCATGGCTGCATACGAGCTTATGGCTGCAGCAACATTGCTTGTTGTTGGCAAATTCCTGCTTCCTTTAATGATTGAGAAGAAGGTGTTTACTATTCCTCAGTTCCTTCGTGATCGTTATAATGATGGAGTGGGACTTTCATTCTCTATCTTTTGGCTATTCCTCTATGTATTCATAAACCTTACATCTGTCGCATGGCTTGGTGCTTTGGCTATTAAGCAGATTCTTGGTCTTCCTGCTGTAATGGGTACGATGGCAGGAATGCAGGTAGACTTTACACTGCTGACAATCATCCTTATTCTTTTCCTCGTGGCAGGTCTATATTCTATCTATGGCGGTCTTGCATCTGTAGCATGGACTGATGTGATGCAGGTTACTTTCCTTGTAGGTGGCGGACTAATTACCGCATACGCTGCACTTGATGTAATTGGCTCAGAACTTCATATAGAGGGAGGTGCGCTCGGAGCTTTCTCTGAAATATATTCTCATTTAGGAAGTATTGAAGGCGATAAGCACTTTAACCTTGTCGTAACCCGTAACCCCAATATTCCTGAGATTACCAATGATCCTTATTTCGATATCCCTGGTATTGTTGTCGTAGTTGGTGCACTGTGGCTTACAAACCTTGGTTACTGGGGATTCAACCAGTATATTATTCAAAAGGGTCTTGCAGCAAAATCCCTTGATGAGGCAAAAAAAGGCATGATTTTCGCTGCCTTCCTTAAGATTCTTATCCCATTTATTGTTTGTATTCCTGGTGTATGTGCATACTATATTATGAATGGAAGCTACGATGGAACTCCAGTGGTAGACCTTCTTGGTGATCGCCTTGCAGGCTCTATTGAGCGTTCAGATGATGCCTATCCATACCTCATTCGTAATTTTACACCAGTATTTGTCAAGGGTCTCTCATTCGCAGCACTTGCTGCAGCCGTGATATCATCACTGGCATCAATGTTTAACTCTACCTCTACCATCTTTACAATGGATATTTACAAGCATTATATTGACAAGAATGCGTCAGAGAAGAAGCTTGTTACTGTAGGACGTCTTACATCTGTATGTGCTCTTCTTCTTGCTCTCGTAGCAGTATATCCAATTATGGGTGGTGCGGATCAGGCTTTCCAGGTAATTCAGGAATATTCTGGCTTCGTTTATCCTGGTATTGTAGTAATCTTTGGTCTTGGTTTGTTATGGAAGCGTGCTAGTGGTTTAGCAGCAGTAGTTGCAGCAATCGGCACATTTGCATTCTCTATACTCTTCAAGTTCATGTTGCCAGAAGTGCCATTCCTGCTCCGTATGGGATATGTGTTTATATGTCTGATAATCCTCTTCTTCGGCTTGTCATTCTATTCTTCAAAGACAAAGCCAGCCGAGCAATTGTCTGAGCATGTTGTGAAGACACAATTGAAGTATGCATATCTCAGCCTTATAGGTGCAATTGTATGCTTCATCGTAGGTATTATCAGCTTATTCTCTGTAGATATGCAGAATCTTGGATTTGAGGCAGTGTTCTTCCTCGGTTCAATGCTTCTTTCTATCTTTATATACCTACGCAGCAATGCTTTGGATAAGGTTGAGGATATAAAGTCTATAGGAGTTGATATAGAGATATTCCGTACTAATAGAGCGTTTAATATTGGTGCTGCTGGTGTTATATTGATACTCGTGGTACTCTATGTAATACTTTGGTAAGAGAATTCTGCTAGAATTTTTTGGCAGCATTAGAATATTCTATTCAATTATGATATTATAATTTGTTTGAGGGTGGTGACTATATAGCCACCCTTAAACAATGATAAAATGATAATCAAGGAAAAACTATGTTGGAAGAATTAAAGCAAAAAGTTTTCAAGGCAAATCTCGATCTTGTCAAGCAAGGGCTTGTTATCTTTACGTGGGGAAATGTTTCAGGTATAGATCGTGAGAAAGGACTTGTCGTAATAAAACCTTCTGGTGTTAGCTATGACGAAATGAAGGTGGAAGATATGGTTGTAGTAGACCTTGAGACAGGTAAGGTCGTAGAAGGAGATTTGAATCCCTCTTCAGATACTCCGACACATCTGGTTCTTTATAAAGCATTCCCCAATATACAGGGTGTAGTACATACTCACTCAACATATGCAACAGCATTCGCGCAAGCAGGCAAAGATATCCCGAATATCGGTACTACCCATGCAGACTATTTCTATCAGAACATACCTTGTACACGCGATATGACAGAAGCAGAGGTCAAGGGAGCGTATGAGTTAGAGACGGGCAATGTAATTGTTGATGAGATTCTCAATATCCGTAAGATTAACCCGGACCACACGCCAGCTGTTTTGGTAAAGAATCACGGTCCTTTCTCATGGGGAACTTCGCCAGACAATGCTGTATATAATGCGAAAGTAATGGAGCAGTGTGCTAAGATGGCGTTCATCGCTTACTCGGTAAATCCTTCATTAACAATGAATCCATTGCTGATAGAAAAGCATTACATGCGCAAGCACGGACCTAATGCATATTATGGTCAGAAAGGTCAGAAACATTAAAATTTTATTTTAACTACAGCGGAATAATATCAGTTATCGTTTTGAGAAAAGCTATAAATGGTGAGTTAGTACTCAAAGTGAAATACTGTGGGGTGTGCCCTTATATAATATATATAAAGAAAATAGTTTTGAATACTTGCATGTAGCTGGTGTTCCGTTATAAAAAACTTAAAACTATGATTGAAGCATTTAAGAACATGGAAATTTGGTGGGTGACTGGTGCACAGTTGCTCTATGGAGGTGATGCGGTAGTAGCTGTTGATGCTCATTCAAATGAGATGGTAAATGGTCTTAACGAGTCAGGAATCCTTCCAATAAAGGTAGTATACAAAGGTACAGCAAACTCATCCAAGGAAGTAGAGGCTGTGATGAAAGCTGCTAACAACGAGGAAAAGTGTGTTGGCGTTATCACGTGGATGCACACGTTTTCACCAGCTAAGATGTGGATTAAAGGTATGCAGGCATTGCAGAAGCCGTTGCTACATTTCCATACGCAGTACAATGAGCAGATACCTTGGGATACAATGGATATGGACTTTATGAATCTCAACCAGTCTGCCCATGGTGACCGTGAGTTCGGTCATATCTGCGCTCACCTGCGCAAGCCACGTAAGGTAGTGTCTGGCTATTGGAAGGACGAGAAGCCTCAGCAGCAGATTGCCGTATGGATGCGTGTATGTGCAGCTTGGGCGGATTCAAAGGATATGCGTATTCTTCGCTTTGGTGATCAGATGAATAATGTAGCAGTTACTGATGGTGACAAGGTCGAGGCAGAGGTACGTCTCGGATACCATGTAGATTATTATCCTGTATCTTCCCTTATGGAATACTACAAAAAGGTGACAGATGCAGAGGCTGACGCTTTGGTAGAAGAGTACAAGCAACTTTATACCATAGTACCATGCGAGGCAGGTCAGGAAGTGTATTGGGAGAAGGTAAAGAATTCAGCAAAGGCCGAGATTGCTATCCGTCGAGTATTGAAGGATGAAGGAGCGAAGGGCTTTACTACAAACTTTGATGACCTTGGTGGCGCAGACGTCAACGAGCCCAATTTCCTCGGTTTTGACCAAATTCCAGGACTTGCATCACAGCGCCTGATGGCAGAGGGTTACGGCTTCGGTGCAGAGGGTGACTGGAAGTCTGCTGCACTTTATCGTACGGTATGGTTCATGACCCAGGGACTCCCAAAGGGTTCTTCATTCCTTGAGGATTATACGTTGAACTTTGACGGAGCTAACTCTGCTATCCTTCAGTCACATATGCTTGAGGTGTGTCCTCTTATTGCGGCTAACAAGCCAAGACTTGAGGTACATTTCCTCGGAATCGGTATTCGCAAGAGCCAAACAGCGCGACTTGTTTTTGATTCAAAGACAGGTGACGGCGTGACTGCGACAATCGTAGATCTCGGTAACCGTTTCCGTCTTATAGTAAACGATGTTAAGTGCATTGAGCCAAAGCCGCTGCCGAAGTTACCTGTTGCCAACGCACTGTGGATTCCGCAGCCTTCATTTGAAATCGGGGCTACGGCATGGATTCTTGCGGGTGGAACTCACCACTCTTGTATGTCATATGACATCACCCCAGAATACTGGGAAGACTATGCCGAGATTGCTGGCATAGAGATGGTGCATATAGACAAGGACACCACCATTGGGAACTTCAAGCAGCAGCTTCGTAACAACGAAGTATATTATATGTTGAATCGTGCGCTGATGCTGTAGTCACACGTTGTATTATTCATACTTGTAAACTATATGAATACAAAGGAAATTATTCAATCAGGTAAAGCCATACTCGGTATCGAGTTTGGCTCTACCCGTATTAAAGCTGTACTTATTGATCCTGAGAATAAGCCAATTGCTCAAGGGAGTCACGAGTGGGAGAATTCACTCGTAGATGGTTTGTGGACATACAGCATCGAAGAAATATGGTATGGACTTCAGGACTGCTATGCTGACATGCTAAAGGATGTCAAGAAACAGTATGACTGCTCCATTGAGAGTTTAGCTGCTATAGGTGTGTCAGCTATGATGCACGGTTATATGGCATTTGACAAGAATGATAAAATTCTCGTTCCGTTCCGCACCTGGCGCAATACTAATACTGGTGAAGCAGCGGCAGCCCTTTCTAAGCTCTTCGTTTATAACATACCACTTCGCTGGAGCATCTCTCATCTGTATCAGTGCATACTTGAAAATTCTGATCATGTTAAGAATATCAAGTATCTTACAACCCTTGCTGGCTATATTCACTGGCAGCTTACAGGCAGGAAGGTTCTCGGCGTAGGCGATGCCTCAGGTATGCTGCCTATTGACCCTAATACCAAAAACTATAATGCCGAGATGGTAACCAAATTCGACAATCTCATTGCAGGGAAGGGGTATCCATGGAGATTGAGCGACATCCTGCCCGAAGTCCTCGTAGCAGGCCAGGAAGCAGGAGTACTCACCGATGATGGAGCCAAGCGTCTTGATGTGTCAGGCAAGTTGAAAGGTGGAATACCTCTCTGTCCTCCAGAGGGTGATGCAGGTACTGGTATGGTTGCAACTAATGCTGTCAAACAGCGTACAGGAAATGTCTCAGCGGGTACATCGTCTTTCTCTATGATAGTACTTGAAAAGGATCTTTCTAAGCCATCAGAAATGATAGATATGGTGACAACTCCAGACGGTTCCCTTGTCGCTATGGTACATTGCAACAATTGTACTTCAGATATTAATGCGTGGGTGAAACTTTTTAAGGAATATCAGGAACTTCTTGGTATGCCTGTAGATATGACCGAAATATATGGCAAGCTCTACAACAATGCCCTTAATGGTGACGCTGACTGTGGTGGTATTCTGTCATATAACTATATCTCGGGCGAGCCAGTAACTGGTCTTCAAGAAGGTCGTCCTCTTGTTGTTCGTTCTGCCAATGATAAATTTAATCTCGCTAATTTCATACGCTCCAATCTTTATGCAACCGTTGCGGTATTGAAGATTGGTAATGATGTTCTCTTCAAGGAGGAGAAGGTGAAAGTAGACAGAATCACAGGACATGGTGGACTGTTCAAAACTAAAGGGGTAGGGCAGCGTATTCTTGCGGCAGCCCTTGAGTCACCTATCTCTGTTATGGAGACAGCGGGCGAAGGTGGTGCATGGGGTATAGCACTTCTTGCAGGTTATCTTGTCAACAATAGCTCCAGCATGAATCTTGCAGACTATCTTGAGCAAGTGGTTTTTGAAGGAAATACAGGTATGGAAATATCTCCGCTTCCGGAAGACGTAGATGGTTTTAACCGCTATATAGAGATGTACAAGGCAGGTCTTGCTATAGAACATGCTGCAGTAGAAACAAAGAAATAAGAGAGGTGTGTCTCTATCTGTTGTCTTCTTTGGAGATTTTGATTACATACAGCAATATCTAAGGTTTATAGACAATGAATAGAGAACACACTGCATGTGGATTTCTATGATGATTTAAAATTTGCCTATACAGATTTCTGCTCTATTTCCTATCGCAAGGTGTAGGAGAAAAAGAAACAGTCCCCTTCCCCAAAAACAAGAGAGGATGTAGAAGGGGCACAATGCTATACATCTTCACCTAGTGAACTAACACAGTGCTTGAAAGGATATCTATTGATTTAGAAGGCAAGACATCAACCATCCACAAAAAAGAAAACTACGGTGGTAATTAAAAAACACCCTTAAATGATAAGGAATGGCAAGATACGTTATCGGACTTGATTATGCAACTGACAGGGTACGCACTTTGATTGTCAATACGGAGACAGGAGAGTGTATAGCTTCCTGCGCTAAGTATTATAAGCGCTGGAGGAAGGGTTTGTATTGTGACGAGAGCAAGAACCAATGGCGTCAGCATCCTAAAGACTATCTGGAGGTACTGGAAGAAAGTATAAAAGATGTTTTATCACAGTGTCCTTTAGGTATCGCATCTCAGGTAGTCGGTCTCGCTTTTGACACCACAGGCTCCACCCCCGCCTTTACTGACGAGACTGGTACGCCTCTTGCCATGCTTCCTGAATTCTCTGACAATCCCAATGCCATGTTCGTATTGTGGAAAGATCACACTGCTATATCAGAGGCGGCAGAGATAACCGCATTATGTAAAAGTTGGAAGACGGACTATACAAAATATATTGGAGGTATATACAGTGCTGAGTGGCTTTGGGCCAAAGCCATACACATATTGCGCGTGGATGATTCAATAGCTGCCAAGGCATACTCTATTGTCGAACTTTGCGAATGGCTGCCTGCTGTTGTTACTGGAGTTAGTGATATGAGTTGTCTAGTACGCAGTTGCTGCGCCCTTGGCCACAAAGCCATGTGGCATACGGACTGGAACGGTCTTCCGCCCGAAGATTTTTTTGTGGCTCTTGAACCGAAACTGGCCAAGTTCCGTGATAGGATGTCACAATCCGTAGAGACGGCAGACAAAGCTGTTGGTCATCTATCTTCCGAGTGGGCTAGCCGTTTGGGACTTTCTACAGATGTTATAGTCGCTGGCGGAGCCTACGATTGCCACATGGGAGCCGTAGGAGCAGGTGTGAAACCTCATACTCTTGTGCGTGTGATAGGAACATCCACTTGTGATGTCATGGTCTCACCATATGATGAGATAAGTGGGAAATGCATTGATGGAATCTGTGGTCAGGTGGATGGCAGTGTCATACCTGGTATGATTGGACTTGAAGCTGGCCAATCCAGCTTTGGTGATGTTTACGCCATGTTCTGCAAAATACTTGATTATCCAATAAAATATATCCTTCCTGAGATACTTTTGGATAAAATGTCTGCAATAGAAGTTAACAAAGTGACAGAGCATGTACGCTGCAGAATGCTCGATTACCTTACAAGGCAGGCAGAGCATATTCCTGTGTCTGAGAATGCTATGATATCTACAGACTGGATTAATGGTCGCAGGACTCCTGATGCGAATCAGAACTTGAAGGGCACTATAAGTGGTTTCACGCTGGGCACTACAGCTCCTCGCATATTTCGCAGTTTAGTGGAGGCTACTGCCTATGGAACGAAAGCCATTGTGGATCGTTTTGAAAGGGAAGGTATCCGCATTGACAACGTATTGGGCATAGGCGGCATAGCATTGAAGTCACCCTTTGTCATGCAGACAATGTGTGATGTCATCAATAAACCAATAAAGGTTTGTAATACGGACTATGCATGCGCTCTTGGAGCTGCAATGTTCGCAGCCACTGCGGCGGGAATATATGACAAGGTGGAAGATGCTATAGAAGCTATGAACAGTGGGTACTCCAAAGAGTACACTCCTATAATGGATAATGTGGAAATCTATTCCAAACTGTATGCCAAATATCAAGATCTCGGAAAGTTCACGGAAGACTATCTATATAAATAATCAATAACAAATCTGAATACATATATACATATACAAAACACTTTTTAATATGAACGACATCAAAGTATTAAATCATGCAGCTGACAATATTCGTATTCTCGCAGCTGCAGCGGTAGAGAAGGCAAAGTCTGGACACCCAGGTGGTGCTATGGGTGGTGCAGACTTCATTAACGTGCTTTATTCCGAATATCTCCAGTATGATCCAAAGAACCCTTCATGGGTAGGACGTGACCGCTTCTTCCTTGACCCTGGTCATATGGCTCCTATGCTCTACTCTCAGCTTTGTCTTGCAGGCAAGTTCACTCTCGATGAGCTAGCACAGCTTCGTCAGTGGGGGGCACCTACTACAGGTCATCCAGAGTTTGAAATTGCTCGTGGCATAGAGAATACTTCTGGGCCGTTAGGTCAAGGGCATGTTTTTGCTATAGGTGCTGCCATTGCGGCTAAGTTCCTTGCAGCCCATACAGGCAACCCTACTTTCGCTAAGGAAACCATCTACGCCTATATCTCTGATGGTGGCATCGAGGAGGAAATCTCACAGGGTGGTGCACGTGTGGCAGCTGTTCTCGGTCTTGACAACCTTGTGATGTTCTACGATTCAAACGACATTCAGCTCTCTACTGAGACCAAGGAAGTATTAAACGAAGATACAGCAGCCAAGTACAAGGCTCTCGGCTGGTACGTCATAGAGATAAATGGTAATGATGCAGCCCAGATTCGCAAGGCTATAGAAGAGGCTAAGGCTGTAAAGGGACAGCCAGCCCTCATCATCGGCAAATGTATCATGGGTAAGGGGGCCCTCAAGGCTGATGGTACATCTTATGAGGCTAATTGTAAAACTCATGGTGCGCCTCTCGGAGGAGACGCCTTCGTTAATACTGTAAAGAATCTCGGTGGAGATCCAGAAGAACCATTCCAGATTTTTGATGATGTGAAGGAACTCTACGCTAATCGCGCTAAGGAGCTTGAAACCATTTGTGCAGCGCGCTATGCAGAAGAGAAGCAGTGGGCTGAGGCCAACCCAGAGAAGGCGAAACAGCAAGATGAATGGTTTAGCGGCAAGTCGCCAAAGATAGACTGGACAAAGGTTATACAGAAGGACAACGATGCTACACGTTCTGCATCAGCAGCATGTCTCGGAGCACTTGCAGAGCAGGTACCAAACATGATTTGTGCATCTGCCGATCTCTCTAACTCTGATAAGACCGATGGCTTCCTCAAGAAGACGCATGCCCTTACCAAGGACGACTTCAGCGGTGCCTTCTTCCAGGCAGGTGTTGCAGAACTTACTATGGCATGTTGCTGCATTGGTATGGCACTCCACGGAGGTGTTATACCTGCTTGCGGTACATTCTTCGTGTTCTCTGACTATATGAAGCCAGCAGTACGTATGGCAGCCCTCATGGAGCTTCCTGTCAAGTTCATCTGGACTCACGATGCGTTCCGCGTAGGTGAGGACGGACCTACCCATGAACCTGTAGAGCAGGAGGCACAGATACGCCTTATGGAGAAGCTGAAGAACCACTCTGGCAAACCTTCAGTACTTGTACTCCGTCCTGCCGATGCCAAGGAGACAACAGAGGCATGGGCTCTCGCTATGGAAAACACCGCTACTCCTACAGCCCTTATCTTCTCTCGTCAGAATATCAACAACCTCCCAGAGGGCAATGACTACTCACAGGCAGCTAAGGGGGCATATGTAGTAGCAGGCAGTGATGAGAATCCTGACGTAGTACTCGTTGCATCAGGCTCAGAGGTTTCAACGCTCGTAGGTGGTGCGGAACTACTGCGCAAGGATGGTATAAAGGTTCGTATCGTCAGTGTTCCTTCAGAGGGACTCTTCCGTCAGCAGTCTGCAGAGTACCAGCAGAGTGTCATCCCAGCAGGTTCCAAAGTATTCGGCATGACCGCAGGACTGCCTGTAAATCTTCAGGGCTTCCTCATCGGTGCTGCACAAGAGTCTAAAATCTGGGGACTTGAGAGCTTCGGTTTCTCTGCCCCATACAAGGTTCTTGACGAGAAACTTGGCTATACTTCAGAGAATGTATACAATCAAGTAAAGTCAATGCTGTAAGAAGATAGGCTCATCATTAACACAAGAAAGAGAATGTCAGTGACAAAAGTAAAACAAAGGATAATTTACCGTTTACTGACATTCTCCTAAATCCTATAACAATGCAATAATTTAACTATGGAAAAGAAAATTGTAGGTGTAGCCAGTGACCACGCAGGATTCCCACTTAAACAGTTTGTTCTTCAGTATCTGGAGGAAAAGGGCATGGAGTATAAGGACTACGGTACATACAGCGACCGATCATGCGATTATCCAGACTTCGCTCATCCTCTTGCAGAGGACATCGAGTCTGGTGTAGTATCCTGTGGTATTGGCATCTGTGGTTCTGGTGAGGGAATGGCTATGACCCTCAACAAGCACCATGGTGTGCGAGCTGGACTGGTATGGAATGTTGAAGTGGCGCACCTTATCCGTCAGCACAATGATGCCAACTGCATCGTGCTTCCTGGGCGATTTATTACTAACCGTGAGGCTGCAGTAATGCTTGACGAATTCTTCAAGACCCCGTTTGAGGCTGGCCGTCATCAGCTTCGAATAGACAAAATGTAATTGACATATAATTTCCTTTTTGGGGGAAGAATAAAGACATTATATGATAGTTACGGCACATGAAGAGGAAAGTGTGTCGTAACAGACTTTATAAAATAACAAACATCCCTGTCGCAGACCTTTCCCTATGCGGCAGGGATGCTTACGCATTACAAGAATCAGGTGAACAAGCGTGGCTACAACGTAAGCATTCCATCAAAGCCGCTTTGATGGAATGCTTACAGTGCAAGTACGTGGGGTGGCTGATATGCTATTCTTTACGTATCGTTAGGTCAATATATTTGTTTTGGAGGGTATATACGCATCCACGGACATTCCACACAGAGATAGAAGAACCACTAAATTCACTTTCTGTGAGATTTCTTTTTTGTATAATGGCTGATTTCGGATAGTTATGTATATTATAGCGGGGAATGGTAGTACCTTTTTTAGAAAATGGACCTTTGTTAGTAATGTTAACTATTTCACGTAAGTCAGGTAGATGTCGTCCATAGTCACACTTCCATCTTCTATTAATGATTCCAATGCATTGTGCAATAGATGGTCTGATATGCCAGTTTCCTTCAGTTCGTATGCCGCATGTGGCTTCCCGTCGGCTAATAGGCCAATGATGGATTTTTTTGCGGCAACCATTTTCCTGACTTCGTCAATGCGCCACCCAAATTAAGAATTGCTGTTAGATAGGTC
>SAMEA104315434__coassemble_263_pt1 | contig 32139 bp, 26 predicted proteins | sample SAMEA104315434__metabat2_high_PE_014 | metagenome-assembled genome bin SAMEA104315434 (sample SAMEA104315434) | gut metagenome | biome: Monkey gut; feature: monkey-associated habitat; material: faeces | place: China | collected 2013
ATTAGATAGTGATTGCGTTATGTGCAGCGAACGCCACTGGGAGGGCAGGTTTTTAACCTGCCCACAAACGAAGAAGCCATACCCACATCAGAACGACAGTTTCCAGAAAGTAGAAATATGGCATACTGTGACATCCTTCGACAAGATAGCCATCATCCCAGACAGACTCATCTCGCAAGAAAAAGTATTGCGGATAGAACGAAAAGTTGAGATTTTGCATGATAATTAGAAAGAAATTTCCTACCTTTGCATTGTAAACAGAAACAGATATGGCAAACTCTTAAATGTGGAGATTGCAGACCTCGTTAGGGACAATGTGGAATAAAAAGAGCATCCTATGAAAAAAGAAGAAATACAATTATTGTTCTCACAATTTGAGCAAGTATCTTGTACACTTAATGATGTGGAGTGTTGGAGTGCAAGAGATTTATGCACATTGCTCGGTTATAAACTTTAGCAGAATTTTACAAAGGTAATAGATAAAGCTAAAGAAGCCTGTGCTAACGTTGGTTAGAAAATAGAAGACCATTTTATTGACGTCAATAAAATGGTTGTGATAGGCTCAGGTGCTGAGCGTCGAGTAGATGACATCATGCTTACACGTTATGCATGTTATCTTGTAGCACAAAATGGCGATCCTCGCAAACCGCAAATTGCGTTTGCGCAGACTTACTTCGCTGTACAGACACGCAAGGCGGAACTTGTAGAGAAGCGCATATTGGAAGTCGAGCGTGTCGAAGCACGAACAAAATTGCAGGAGACAGAACGTAAACTATCTGGCATCCTGTATGAGCGTGGCATCAACGACAAGAGTTTTGCAGTCATTCGTTCCAAGGGCGACCAAGCCTTGTTCCGGTTGAATACATCTATGCTGAAAAGACGTATGGGAGTTCCCGAAAAACGTCCGTTAGCCGATTTCCTGCCAACTATCAGCATCAAGGCGAAAGACTTTGCAGCAGAAATGACAAGCGTAAACGTACAAGCCAAGGACTTGCACGGTGAACCGCAGATTAGCAATGAACATATTGCCAACAATACAGCAGTTCGTGATATGCTCGTACAGCGAGGTATCGTCCCCGAAAACTTGCCTGCTGCTGAGGATATAAAAAAGGTAGGGCGAAGATTGGCAAGTGAAGAGAAGAAAGTTTTAGACAACAAGAAGAAAAAGTAAAAATGGAACAGAATAAAGAATACCGACAACTACGACAACCGTGACAACCCCAATACCTGTTGTCCCTGTTGTCTTCAATAAAAAAACATGATAACCATGACAACAAGATAAAGGGTGGTTCTGTGTCAAATAACATGCCTGTTACGAAAGCTATCAAATCGCATTCCAATCACTATGCTTTCGCACTGCGATTAGATAGTGATTGCGTTATGTGCAGCGAACGCCACTGGGAGGGCAGGTTTTAACCTGCCTACAAACGAAGCTGCCATCCCCGCATCAGAATAATCGTTTCGAGAAATTTGATATATAGCGTTCTGTGACATCCTGCGACAGGTCAGCCATCATCCCAGACAAAGTCATCTCGCAAGAAAAAGTATTGCGGATGGAACGAAAAGTTAAGATTTTGCATGATAATTAGAAAGAAATTGCCTACCTTTGCATACATAGAATACTCTAAATCTAAAACTATTGTATCATGACAAATATAAAAGAAGAATATAAGTATTTCATTGAGAATTGTACTAATGTAGCCAAAAGCTACAAAAACTATAGCGACTTTTCTCGTATATGCAAAACCATTGCTTCTATAAAAGGTGTAGACATTTTTGATATCTACAGCGTTACATCAGTGTCTGTGCTTGAAAATATTTTAAAAGAACTCGAATCCTGTGAAGAGTTCCAGGCATATAACCAAAAAGGCGGAAACCAATATTCGAATGCTCTTGCTATGTATTTGAAATTTCTCAAAGCAAGAAGTTTCTTTAAATCTGAGAAACATTATGAAGCAGAAGATATCAAAGAACGCTCTTCACTCCAGCAAATCTACTACGGTGCCCCTGGCACAGGCAAGTCGTATGAGATAAACGACTTGACCAAACAATACTCCACCATCCGCACCACATTCCATCCCGATAGCGACTATTCTACGTTTGTCGGAGCGTACAAGCCGACAATGGAAGAGACTTCCGTGTATGGCGCACAGGGAGTGGAGGTGGCAAAGGAGAAGCGTATCACCTACACCTTTGTCAAGCAAGCGTTCTTGAAAGCCTACCTCGGTGCATGGCAGAAATATGCCAAGGGCGGAGAGACGGCAGAACCGCAGTTCCTGGTGATAGAGGAAATAAACCGAGGCAACTGCGCACAGATATTTGGTGATTTGTTCCAGTTGCTCGACAGAAGCGACAACGGTTTCTCCACCTATCCGATAGAAGCCGACTCCGACTTACAGAACGAAATAAAGAAAGCGTTTGCCGATGGCGGAGAGTATGCCCTTGAAAACAAACTGGACGTGGACGATGCTGTGGATGGTTACACAAGCAACTATGGAGGGACGTTGGCAGACGATATCAAGAACGGACGAGTGCTGCTATTGCCCAACAACCTCTATATATGGGCAACGATGAACACGAGCGACCAAAGCCTCTTCCCCATCGACTCCGCCTTCAAGCGCCGTTGGGACTGGCGATATGTGAAGATAGCAGATGCTGGCAAGGGATGGAAGATAAAGTGCGGCAATGAATACTGCGACTGGTGGACGTTTGTTGAGGAAATAAACAAGAAGATAGCCAAGGAAACAAGCAGCGATGACAAGAAGTTGGGCTATTTCTTCTGCAAGCCACCAAAGGGCAGCGATGAGATTACGGAAGAGAAGTTCGTAGGCAAAGTGCTGTTCTATTTGTGGAACGATGTGTTCAAGGATGGCGACATATCGCTCTTCAAGGTCAGCGACGAGCCAGAAGCAGAGATATGCTTCGATGCGTTCTATGGTAGCGACAACAAGGTGAATGTCGAGGCAATAAGAAAGTTCCTTGTGGGCGTAGTAGGCGAAGCAAACATTCTGTCTAATGATGATGTTCCTGTAGCAGTAGATGTAGATGACAACGAAAACTCTATCGACTACACGAAATATTCATTTGATAAAAATTCACGTCTATCTAAGAAAAACCTTGGATATAACATCGTGATGAAATATATTAATGAACACTCCGACAAAACATTTGCAGAATTACAGAGCGACTTAGCGTTTGATGATACTGTCGATAACAAGTATAGGTATAAGGGAGTATTGGCACGCACAGAAGATATTGTAGGTAGCTATATTCCATGTTTCGGTGCGGAACAAACATCGTCTGATGGGGTTAAGTACAAGGTGTTGACATGGTGGAACAAGTACAACATAGATTTCATCATCAAATTTGCAAAAAACCAAGGCTGGGCAGTGAATATAGTAACAGAATAAGCGTACGCTATATGGCAAAGCAACGAGAAATAAGGAATAGCACGGAAGAGTTCCTCACCTTCATTGTGGAAGGCAAGGAAGACGGCATACAGGTTTTGTATAAGAACGAAACGGTATGGGCTACGCAAAAGGCGATGGCACAGTTGTTTGATGTTGGCACACCAGCCATAAGCAAGCACCTTGCCAACATATACGCAGAGGGCGAACTGGAGAAAGATGCAACTTTTTCCAAAATGGAAATAGTTCAAGCCGAGGGCAGCAGAGAAGTAAGGCGAACGATAGAATTTTATAATCTCGATGCCATAATCTCCGTAGGATACAGGGTCAACTCCATCCGTGCTACCCAGTTTCGTCAGTGGTGTACAAGCGTCATACGCCAGTTCTCCTTGCGTGGCTATATCATTGACAAGAAGCGAATGGAAAACGGCTCGTTTATCGGTGAGGACTATTTCGAACATCTGCTTGCCGAGATACGTGAGATACGATTGAGCGAACGCCGCTTCTATCAGAAACTTACGGATATTTATGCCACAGCCATAGACTACAACAAGGATGCTCCTACCACACGCTCGTTCTACAAGAAAGTGCAGAATAAGATGCATTATGCCGTACATGGGCATACGGCAGCGGAACTCATAGTGGAGAGAGCCGATGCAGAGAAGAAACACATGGGACTCACCACATGGGAGAACGCTCCAGAGGGAAAGATAGTGAAGCCCGACGTGAGCATAGCCAAGAACTACCTAAGGCAAGAGGAGCTTGAGGACATGGGAAGACTCGTCAATGGCGTGCTTGACATGGCTGAGCGTATGGCAAACAGGCATATACCCATGACCATGGAAGACTGGGCAAAGCGCATCGACATAATTCTTCAAGCTGGCGGTGATGCCGTGCTGAAAGATGCAGGAAAAGTGTCGGCAGAATATGCCAAGAGTTTCGCTGAGACAGAGTTTGAAAAATACAGAGTATTACAAGACAAACTGTATCGTAGTGATTTTGACAGGATGAATGACTGTGAATTGCCTTTGCTGCCGTTTGATGAAAACGAATAAGAGATATGCGCATACTAATCGAGGAATACCAATATGAATATGAGGACGTCTACGACGTTCTCAAAGGACTAGGTGTGCTTCAAGACGTGGAGGGGAAAGTCAGTCTGAGCTACGTAGGCTACTATTTCAACGACGACCCCGACGTGAACGACTGCGTGTTCATCCTGCCCAAGGTGCTGTTGGAAGGCGAGTTCGGCAAGGAAAAGGTGTTCGGGCATATCGAGCCTAAGGACCTGATAAATGCCGAGGAATGCAAAGACTTGACCACCGAGGAACACACGTTTATCTACAACCTGAGCGTGTGGATATACCGAGCCATCACCGTGTTCAGAGACCATGAGTTTGACCGAGTGGAAGACGGCAAGCGGCAGTCGAGCATAGTGCTCTACAAGCAAGCCCCGATGATGGGACACACGAGGAAGCGCAAGGCAAACACGTTTCTCGACGTGCTGCTCACCTTGCAAGAGTGGAACAAACGGAACGAGAGTTTCGTGATGTTCATAGTGAAGAACCTCCACTCTGGCTACAACAAGATAAACTGGACACGCACCATAAGCCGAAGCCAAGCCGTGATACAGGAAAGCATCGGAGGCACACGTCGACAGGACGTGAGCTATCTGAATCCTATCAACAAGAAGCGGCAGATAAACTTCGACGAGGAGTTGCTCATTATCTATTACAGCATCCTGCAGCACATGCACGACAAGTATGGTTTCCCTGTAAGCATCAATGTGAACTTCCCCTTGATACGAGGCGACAAGTTTGCGAGATACATCAGCGGCTACGGCAAACGTCGGCTAAAGCAAATCAAGTACAAATACTTCTCAGACAAGGCGTTGGAGCTATGGGAACTGTGCTATGCCTTCTTCGACCGTCCTGACAACATCATGCTCAACGCAGACCAGAGGGAGTACCTGCTGGTGAAGAGTTTCCATATCGTGTTTGAAGCCATCATCGACGAACTGATAGCCGGTGACCAGAAGTTGCCCAAGGAACTGAAAGACCAGCCCGACGGCAAGCGAGTGGACCACCTCTACCAATACCAGGAGCTGACCAACAACGACACGGACGACAACATCTACTATATAGGCGACTCCAAATATTACAAGCGCGGCAACTCCCTTGGCAAGGAGTCGATATACAAGCAGTTTACCTACGCACGAAACGTGATACAATGGAACATAGACCTCTTCAACGACGGCAAGGCAGAGGAGAAGAGCGGACATGTGAAGCTGCGCGACGACGTGACCGAGGGCTATAACATCATCCCCAACTTCTTTATCTCTGCCAACCAGAACGTGCTTCAGCCCGAAGACGACATCAAACTCATTGACAGCGACAAGGAAGCAGACAAGCGCAGACAACAATATTACCTCAGTAGGCAGTTTGAGAACAGACTGTTCGACCGAGATACGTTCCTGCTTGCACACTACGACGTGAACTTCCTCTTCGTGGTGGCACTCTACGGACGCAACAACGTAGCGGGCAAAGCGCAGTGGCGCAGCAAGGTGCGACAGATGTTCCGCAAGCAAATCCAGCAGATGCTAAAGGAGAACTTCGACTTCTACGCCATGACCGCCAAGAGTGATGTCAATCCCGACGTGTACATCAAGGAAAACTTCCAGTCGCTCCTTGGCAAGGTATATCATCCGTTTGACAACCGTGAGGGAAGCGACCAGCAGTATTTCTCGCTCGCACTGCGCAAGCCAGAGAAAGAGGCGGATGCAGCCACGAGGGAAAAGGTGGCTGGCGAGAACGAAACAGTGATGTTCGAATTGAAGCACGCCTTCTATATCGCCAAGTGTCCGCTTGGCGTGGATCCGAGGACGCTGCCAGAGGAACTCATGCCAATAGTAGAGCCACGTCCGCACGATGTCATACCGAAGCAGTTTCTCACGATGCACTACTTGGAGAACTACCCTACGGCAACGTTCCTCATTGGCATGGTGAACGGCATCAACCACCTGAACTGGATATTCAGCCGTAAAGGCGGCAAGCGAGACGATGCGTATAACGTGCGCCTGGGCAAGGACGTGCATGGTGGCGTGGTGAAGAGCCGCGACTATGTGAAACACGCCAAGTTCGTCATTCTGTATATGGACGGCGAGAAGAAGGTGTACAAGGCGTTTCGTGTGAAGAATACTGGTGAGCTGACCCGTGAGCAGATGATGAATCAAGGGTATCTGGAGCCACGGCACGACAGGTATTTCTGTTATTTCTTCGATGAAGAGATAACGCTCGGAGAGTTTGACATTGACGCCATCGTAGAAGCGGAGAAAGCCAGAAATGCGGAGTATGCCAAGGGAATGCCGGTGTATATGAGCGGTGAGGAGTTGATAAAGTTCAGAAGGTGACAAGAAGAAGTTGACTGGTGCTGTGAGAGGTGGGATTGACCTCAAACTTGACAGGTAGGATGAATATTGTGCCGTAAATCTTTGCTGAATAAAAAAATAATTAGTATTTTTGCAAATGAAACATATAAACAATCACGATGGCTCTCAATACAGACAAGAATCTAAAGACATACTATAGCATAAAGGAGGTGGCGAAGATGTTTTCGCTCACTGAATCTACCTTGCGCTATTGGGAAACAGAGTTTCCGTACCTTAAGCCTCGTACTACCGCCAACAACGTAAGGCAGTACACGGAGAAGGACATAGAGGAGCTGAGATACATTCATAACCTTGTGAAGGTGCGCGGCTTCAAACTCGCCGCCGCAAGGAAAATCATGAGCTCCAACCGTGATGGGGTGGACAAGAGCACCAAGATTCTGACGCAACTGATAGAGGTAAAGAATCAGTTGCAGGAGATGAAAGACGCACTTGACAAGATAGTGTGATGCCGTCTGCATATGCTGGTGTTACAAGGCGTGTGCCCTCAAGAACAGAAGACAACTTAACATTAAATCTAAAACAATACTATGTACAGCGATCCAAAAGACTGTCTCTATTGCACTAACAATGAGACATTGCACAACTTGATGATTGAGATAACGCATCTGCGCGTATCTCGTGTTTTCCTTTTTAAGGAGCAGACCTACCACGGACGTTGCCTCGTGGCGTATGACGGTCATGTCAACGACCTCAACGAGCTGAACGACCAGCAGCGTAACGACTTCATGGCAGACGTGGCACAGACAACACGCGCTATGCAGAAGGCGTTCAACCCAGAGAAGATAAACTACGGCGCATACTCTGACACACTGTCTCACCTGCACTTCCATCTTGCACCAAAGTATAAGGGCGGTCCTGACTACCCAGGAGTGTTCCGCATGAACCCAGGCGAGGTGTACCTCTCTGACGAGGAGTACAAGGAGATGATAGAGAAAATCAAGGCTAATCTGTAAAAAAAAACTTGAAATTCTCTGCTTACATAAACAAGTGTCTGATCTTCTGCACGCTGTCTGTCGTGACAGCGTGCCAGAAGATAGACATGTCTGACTTCACAGAAGAAGAGCAGCAGAAGGCTGTTGCCGCCAAGGAGAAGGAGGATAAAAAACGTGCGGAGGCTCTGGAGGAGGAAGAAGAAGACAAATCTGCCATGCAGTTGCAGACGCTGGACGACGGCACGTTGCTCTTCCCCTCAGACGCTCATGTGGTGGCGTCAGAGACGCGGCTGACAGATGGCAGGCGCAGGGTGATGTACGTATCTTTGTATGAATGGGGCAAGGTGTATTCCTATTTCAATGAAGAGGCCTCTGACATGGCACTTGACCTGGCAGCCAGATACAAGGAGGGCGACATTACGGGATGGCATATCCCAACTAAGGAAGAGGCGAAGGCACTGCGTGGCCAGTATAACCGCAGTGACGATGTAGAGTCTGACACCTACGACGACCCCTTACAGACGATTAACGAAGAGATTGTTAAAGCTGGAGGAAAGAAATTGCGTGTATCAGAGAAGAAAGACGGAAAGACGGCATACAGATATCTCTGTGATAATGCGCAGTACACCTTCTCGCTGAAATCCAATTCCAAGACCACCAAGGCTGGTAAGACGACATTATACCATCTGAGGCTGGTGAAAGACTCATTGATAAACGAATAACGCTTCTTTTCAGAGCGACAAAATTGTCATAGACTGGCGGCTCATGTAGTTTTGCATCTGGCCGACAGAAAGAGAAACATACAACCAAACAGTCATATATCTGCTATGCAACTATACCCATTACTCTTCAAGCCAAATCTTCATACCGTGGTGTGGGGCGGCAACAGACTTGTACCTTATAAAGGTATAGGCAAGGAGGAGCTGCCCGATGGCATAGATACAGATACGCCAATAGGAGAGAGCTGGGAGGTATCAGCAGTAGAGTCCAGTCCGTGCACTGTGGCTAACGGTCCGCTCGCAGGGCGGGACCTCATCAGTGTGGTGGACGAATATGGTGCCGCCCTCCTTGGCAAGGCGGTATATGAACAGTATGGCGGCAAGTTACCACTGCTCGTAAAGTTCATTGATGCAAGCAAGGACCTGAGCATACAGGTGCACCCTGATGATGAACTCGCCATGCGGAGACATGGTAAGTTTGGCAAGACTGAGATGTGGTATATCATAGATGCCGAGCCTGGAGCAAGTCTCTATGCTGGCTTCAAGGAGCGGATAACGCCTTATGAATACAAAAAGCGGGTGGAGGATGGTACGATATGCGATGTCCTTGCACGACATGAGGTGCACGCTGGAGATGTGTTCTATATCCCGGCAGGGCGCATTCATGCCATTTGTGGCGGCATAATGCTGGCAGAGGTGCAGCAGTCAAGCGATGTGACATACCGCATATTCGACTATAACCGTCCTGGACTGGACGGCAAACCACGACAGCTGCATACCGAGCTGGCGGCTGAGGCGATAGACTATCATGTGGAAGAAGACTACCGCACACATTACGGTGATACTACAGAGAGGGCGGCGCAAGTGATAGACACACCGTTCTTTGACGTGAGGGTGATGGACATAAAGGAGCCTTTCCATCGTAACCTCTTGAAATACGACTCGTTCATCATATCAATGTGCATCAAGGGCAGGTGCAAGATAGCCCTGCGCAATCACCGTGGAGAACAACAAGCTGTAGAGATGCCGGAGGGAAACTCATGCCTTATACCTGCATCTGTAGCCGATTATGATATCATCCCTTTGGCGCCAGAGACCAGAATACTGGAGGCGCATATTGACAAAAGAGACAATTCGCCTTTATCACAGATAACGAGATTCTTGCATATAGCGAATTAATATTACAATACATGAAAAGAGAATCGGTGCGGCATCATGGCGTATGCTGCACCGATTTATATGTAAGGGTATTGATACCAGCCCCCAGTATGCAAGTGTCAGTCCGTCTTACAGAAACAAAAGAAATAATGGAACAACTGAAAGAAAACAGCGGCATTCCGCGTTCGCTGCTGCTCATGATGGCGGTGATAGCTGGAGTGTCCGTAGCCAACTGCTATTATAACCAGCCTCTCTTGGAGCTGATAAGCACTGACCTGCACATTAGTCATGCCAGTGCCAATCTCATAACCGTAGTCACGCAGATAGGCTATGCTCTCGGACTGTGCTTCATAATACCCATGGGTGACCTCTTCTCGCGTCGTCGTATCATTATCGTAAACATGCTTACGGCTGCTGTCATGGCACTGGTAGTGGCGGTGTCGCAGGTAGTATGGACCGTATGGTTGGCATCCCTCCTTATCGGCGCCAGCTCCGTCATTCCGCAGTTGTTCATCCCTATTGCGGGGCAGTATTCCAGACCGGAGAATAAAAGTCGCAATATGGGCATCGTACTGTCGGGCCTTCTTACGGGCATCCTTGCATCGCGGATGGTCAGTGGCATAGTGGGGGAGTGGTTCGGATGGCGCACCATGTTTGTCATTGCGGCCATACTGATGGTGCTCTGTATGGCGTTGACACTGCGGATATTGCCAGACATGAAGAGAAATTTCAGGGGAACGTATGCTGGATTGATGCGTTCTGTATGGGATATTGTGCTGACGCATTCACAGATACGCATCAATGCCATTCGGGCTGCGTTTGGATTCGGCTCCATGTTAGCGATATGGTCGTGCATGGCGTTCCATCTTGCGCAACCGCCATACAGTGCTGGCAGTGACATGGTGGGCATGCTCGGTGCCTGTGGCATAGCGGGAGCATTGGCGGCAAGCGGTATGGGCAAGCTGATACCACGCTATGGCATACTGCGTTTCAGCATCTTCGGCGCATTGATGCAGCTTGCTGCATGGGCGGTGGCATACGTTTTCTCAGACAGTTACATCGGATTGATAGCTGCCATAATCCTTGTTGACATAGGTTTGCAGTGTCAGCAGCTGAGCAATCAGAGCGGTTGCATACAGGAGATGCCAGAGGCGGTAAACAGAGCTAACACCATCTTCATGACCACTTACTTCATTGGCGGCTCGTTAGGCACTTTCTTTGCAGGATTGGGGTGGGAATATTATGGATGGCAGGGCGTATGCATCGTAGGCGTCCTCTTCGCATTGGCATCGTTAGGAGTGTCTACATTGCTATCGCATTAGACTGATCTGTCAATTACAACCTTGAAACTCGTGAATAAATATAGAATATAATGTTGTCGAATTAGGGATGAAATGAAAACTAATATTACCAAGTTGTGAAATCATGAATAATAAAGAATTAAGAAACAAACTGGTATTCTATACGCTCATGTACATTGACAAAGGCGAAAAGCGCCGTTTGGCAGGAAGGATGTATTCACAAGAACAGCGTGTGGATCTTTATGTAAAGAGCCTTTGTGTGCTTGACAAATCCCTGCGGATTAATGGATATGGGGGGGAATGTGGTTACCAATGACAAGAAGACTCTTCAGAAATTTTTAGAACCACCCATAAAAGAATATTAATGCCCGCTTAACACACACGTCCCTTCCCAACCTCTTGAAATATAGAGGTAGGGATTTGTTTTTGGCGTATAGGTCACATCTTACTGCTTTTTTGAAAGGCGGATGAAGAGCTCTCTGTCCCATAAAAGCAAACGGTGCAGCAGAGCGTTTTGTTGCTCTGTCGCACCGTTTGATGTGTTTATTTCCCTTCCCAGTATTTCTTTATTGAATTGAACCAAGTCTTCCGCTCTCCTATCTTTGAAATTTCTTCATCATAAAATGTGAATAATTTATTGCAGAGTTTTAGCATCCATGTTTTTCGTAGATTGTCTTTATCTGGGAGAAATTTCAAAATGTTAGCATTCGCTATCTGAATCTGTCCCCATCCCAGTGCGCCCAATGTAAGACAGCTCCAGTCAAAGGATTCTATTTTTTTGAAATGGCAAGTTTCGTATTCTATACTTTCTTCAACAATCTTGTATGAGACAATAAGAATACAGAAATTGTTTTTGTCATCATTTTTATAGAATGTAGCAAGTCTTTTTACAGAGATAAGGTTTGGCATGTTAAAATCGGTATCTATGTTGTGGGTTTTCACATCCACTGCATAGTAGTAACCGTTAGTATCCTTGAATGCCATGTCTTCCATAGCCCTCCTTCCAAATTCGGAGCTGATATCAATATTATAATTGCTCAGGACGTTTTCAAGACCTTGGCTTGCAAGATAATCTTGTACAGCATCACCTACAGCACGGGGAGAGGACAAAGAACTGCCTGTTACGATATTCGTTGCATTCTTGCACAAATCATCAAGAATGTCCTTTGCAATAGAATCTAAATCTATGGTTTCCATATATTAGTCAAATAAAGATAATGGTAGATCTTTTGATTTTTTTTCCTTTGATGCGGGTTGTTGCTTCTTTTGTTCTCCTAATGAATTACGTTCCCAAAAGACTCCATTTGCATAACCTTGTATCGTCTTGTCTTGTATAGAATTCTCCAGCCTTTTTGCTGTCCAGTAACAATATTCTCTGTTGATTTCTATACAACAATAATTTCTTCCTAATTTTTGTGCAACGACTGCAGCTGTTCCGCTTCCGGAAAAAGGATCAAAAACCTTGTCGCCTGGTTTTGACGAGGCAAGCACAAGTTTCGCATATAGTTTCTCTGCTTTCTGCGTAGGGTGGTCTGTATTTTCTGGCATAGACCAAAATGGTATGCTGATGTCGTCCCAGAAATTAGAGGGGTATGTGATGCGAAAGTTTCCCAATTCTGTTTCTTCCCAGTCTTTTGGCTTACCATCAACTTTGTATGGTGCTATTACTCTTCTTTTTATCTTGACGGAATCTACATTGAAATAATAGTCCTTGGGATTTTTTACGGCAAACCAGATATCTTCCATTCCATTCTTCCAGTTCGATTTTGCCCCTCTGCCTTTCTCGCGTTGCCACGTGATGCGATTGATTATAGTTAATCGCTCTTCTATTACTCTCTGCATGGATGACGAGCATTTCCAATCTCCACACATATACAGTGTTCCATTTGAAGCAAGTTTATCGCAGACTTTGTAAAACCAACTTCTCAGGTAGTCTTCATATGCATCTGCTTTCATTCTTGAGAATTTCTTACCATGAAAATTCTTGTCAAGATTATATGGTGGGTCAACAATTATCAAGTCGAAGTATTCATTAGGTATGAAGTCAAGACAATCAAAAAGATCGGCATTGATGATACGATTGTCAATAAATGATGTCTTGATATCATTTATTGATAATATGTATTTTTCCAATGATGGAATCTCATTGTCAGAAACTGTTAATGTTCTGTTTCTCTCTGCGCGTTTTTTTTCTGTCATGTGATTTCTTGTGGGGACTTATATTTTCTCGTAAATCTTCAAAGGTGTATGAAAATGTTCTTTATCATCCTTTATTTCCTTCCGAAGAGATCCTTGATACCGTCAATATCAAAGTTCAGAGAGAAGCGTAGCGTCTGGTCAAGAGGGTTGGACTTGGCAGTAGCTATCACGTAACCAGCATCAAGCGAGAAGGCACTCATGCGGAAACCTGCACCGACAGTGAAGTATTTACGATTGCCCTTATTCTCTGACTCGTGGTGATAACCGGCACGAAGGCTGAAGCGGTCGTTGTAAGTGTATTCCGCACCAATGCTCCACTGCACCTCTTCAAGCTCCTCTTTGAATCCGCCAGGGGCGTCGCTGAAGCTCTTGAAGATACCAGAGATGCTGCCTACGTCATAGTAGTCGCTCTGAAGACGTGCGTCATATTCGCTGGAGGTCTCATCATCTCCCTTTGCTGGCTTTGTAGGCACAAGGAGCTTGTTGGCATCAGCGGCAATGGTGAAGCGGTTATACTCGTTGATAGGAATCATGAGTGAAGCACCGAGACGCATGTTTGTCGGTATGAACTCAGAGCGGTCACTGCCGCTGAAGTTCATCTTAGAACCGATATTGCGCAGGTAAAGACCTAAGCCTAACTGGCACTCGCGCTGACCTATGTTGACGTAGTTCTGATAGTAACATGCTAAGTCTGCTGCAAAGGCAGTAGCGGCAGAAGTCTCCTCTGTCGCTGTATATGACATGTCAGAGAGCAGGAAGCGCACGCCAGCACCTAAAGAGAATTTCTCGCTCAGCATCAGAGAGTATGCTACGTCAAATGACATCTCGTATGGCTTGATGGTCATGGCATCATTTGACGGCGTACTGCCATCCTCAGGGAAGTTCGTGTAGACCTCGCCAAGAGAGAAATAGTGCATGGAGGCTGATACGGCACTGTAGTCGCCGATGCGGTAATAACCCGTAAGGTTGGCTACGTTCATGTCGCTGACGAGCTGGCGGAGCCATGGAGTGTAACCCATCGTCACACCAGAGCGAGATATACAGAATGGGTATTTGGCAGGGTTCCAGTACTGTGACGCCACGTCAGGGTCGGTAGCGGCACCAACCTCGCCCATACCACCAGCGCGAGCGTCAGGCGTTATGGTCTGTGAAACCATAGAAACGGTTACTGGATTGAATTTCTCATATCGCTCGCCGTCTGCCATGGCGGTGCTTATGCCGAGGCATAAGGCTATTGTTGTTGTCAGTAGCTTTTTCATCTTGTGTTATTTAGTGCTCTGTTATGAATTCTTACGTTGATTATATTAGTTCGCTATAATCAGTTTCTGGGTGGTGGAGACATAGTCGCTACCGTTGCAGCTTACGCGCACTCTGTACAGGTAGAGACCTTTGGAGAAACCGTCTGGAGTCCATCTGTAGGAGGTGGTGGCACTTTTTTCGGAGAATACATCGTCCCAGTGCAGCACCTCTACTACTCTGCCCGTAGTGTCAATGATGTCAATGAATATACTTGCCTCGCTGCCCTGCATATCGTGGGTGACGTAGAACGTGGCTTCATCTTTTATTATTGCTGGCGACACTCTTACATTGGCAATAGTAGGCTGTACGCCTTTCGCTACGCGGAAGTCGAGAGATACGCTGTTGGAATTGCCGAGAATGTCCCATGCCTTGAATGAAAGACTGTGGTAACCTGGTGTCAGTGCAGGCAGCACGTAATATGTCTGTCCAGAAGTATAGCTGTTGTTGTCAAACTGGAAGTTGTCTGTTACATCATATGTCATGGAAGTCTTGCCGTCAATGACAAGTTCCATGTTGTGACCCAGTGACGAGTTGGAGACGTTTATGCCGTCATTGTCTGCCACTTCCGCCACGAAGAATGGTGTCAGTCCAACCGTTCCGCCGTTGGTGAATGATGGCGTGTTGAGGTATGCATATATGGAAGGGCCGACGAAGTCATTGTTTGTATCAGCCCATCCATCTGCCATGATGCTGCCACACTCACCGTTTGCCGATGTCTTCTTGTTTGTATCAACGGCATACATAGTTATAAGTCCGGTCTCACCGTCATTGTATATGTCGCGAGGCATGCGGAAGGTGAATGCGAACTGTCCGTTGGTGACATCGCAGGTGCCTTTGAAAAGTGTGCTGGGGCGGTCGGAGTAGATGAAAAGCGTAGTGGTTTCTGTATCATTTCCACGACCTGTGATGGTCTGTTTGCTGTCACGTACCAGGATGTTTGCGGTGCCGTTGAAGTCAGAGACGACTTCGTTGTTATAGTTTGCTATATGGCCTCTCACGTTGACCACGCTGTTGCCCTGCACTTTTTCCACTTCGCTAGCGGGCGTATCGTTGATGTAATCGATGACGACACTGTTTTTGGGCAGTGCAAGAGCCATGGCAGGGTCACCTATTATGGTATAGTGGTGCTTGTTGATGCCACGGTCTGTGCCTGCGGTAGTATTGCCACGCACTATGTCGTTCTTGGCAAGTCGCATGGCCTCGCCTATCGTCAGCGGGTTGCCGTCGCTGTCGTGGTCAAGTACATGGCGCATAAACGCCTTGTCGATGACGGTGTTATCTGTCTCCATCACGGTGCGCACGGTGCCGATAAAGGCAATAGCACCGCCATTGGAGTTAAGCAATGCCTGTTCGCCGAGCGTGTTGGAAGTGCCGTCAAACGGTACCGTCTCACATCCGGCGGTGAACCATAGCGAGTAGTTGTTGCCCTTGAAGTTTTGGAAATCAGACAGTACGACCAGCTTCTCTTTTGCTAACAGTACTGGCGAGGCGTGTCCGCCATAGTTCATTATCAGAGCACCGTCGTTCTGCTGCTTCTTGATTGCCGCTGTAGCCTCAGGGAAAGTGGAGCCTGTAGAGGTGGTGGACTTGACGTAGGCATCAAGCATCACTTTCTTGATATTATAGCCAGGGAAGCGCTGCATAATGTCTTCGGCATTGTCATCGATGTTCTTCATGTGGCTGTTACCGTCACCATCGTCTGCCATGAACATTATCTCGTTCTGCCATGCACCGTCGGCAGCGGATGAAACGTAATGCTCTATTTTGTCTACTACGTTTTTAGCTTCGCCTTCCTGCACTACAGGAATACGACCTACTGCAATGTCAAACTGCAGATTGGCTGTGCTGCTGGAGTAGGAACTGGTATGAACCGTCTTGTCATCTTGAAGGATTGTGATGAAATCGTCTATCGCAGTGCTGTTGACCTTGTAGATGGAATTCTCTGTTTCATAGCATAGCAGGTAGTTGTCTGCATTGTATGAGTTACTCGGCAGGGTGTTCATGCGGTTGTCCCAGACTGCGTCACCGAAGAGGATGACGTGCTTTGGCATCTCGCTTCCGCTCTCTGCCTTGTCATAGAACATCTTGAGATAGCGGCGGTATGCGGACATATCAGGAGTGCCGCTTGAGAACTCGTTGTATAGTTCATCGGCGGGCACGATGCGGTATGTCATGTTATCATATTTCTTGTGTATCTCTCCAAGTCTCTCTGCCTGCTTCCTGAGGCGCTGCGAAGTCGGAATGATGATGATATTATCTACTGGTGAGTCTGCGTGCAGGTTCTGGTTCGTTATGTTACATGAATATTCCGCTGCGGGATATGCTCCAGACGCTACAGCAGCGGGAGTCTGTGGGGTTGCGAAATATGCGGATATATAGTCCAGGCGCAGCTTGGTGCTGGCATCGGTAGCCTCGATGGTGACAGGGTAGAGGATAGCCCCATTCTCGTCCTTGGGATACTGGTCGAGGTCAGTTACATGGAATGTCCTTGTAGCTGAATTGGCCTCGTAGTAATCGGGGAAAGTACTGCTGCCAGAAGCTGATTGCGAACCACACGTAATCTTATAGCGAGCGGTACCAGACTGCTTGGCTATGCCGATGGAAACCTGTATGTCAGCCGATGTGTTGCCAGCTGGAATCACTGCGTTGAACTGTGCGGGAGTACCGTATCGGACTTCCTTTGAGTCGAAAAGGTTACGTCCCATTTCTGAGTATGCGTACTTGTCGTTCTCGTATATGTAGTGATACGCATCATTGGCATCGGTCACCTGCTTCATCAGTTCTTCCTCAGAGCATGACAATGGGGTCTCGCTGCTCTCGGTGATGAAGTAATATCCGTAGTCAGAATAAAAGTTGCGGTTACGCCTTTCTGCTGTCTTGGAGTCCCATGAAACAGGTCCCTGAGCATAGAAGAATTTTGCACCATTGGCTGAATATGCAGCTATCTCCTTAAGGTCGTCATGCTCACGCAGATAGTCCTGTGTCAGTCTTTCGGGAATCAGGGCACCACCGTAGCCGTATATCTTGACTTTTGATATGTCGTTGAAGCCCGCTCTGCGTATCACGTCGGCTGTAAGCTGGTGTATTCCAGTCTTGGAAACACGTATCTTTGCCCATTGCCCTTCGCGCAGTACGGAGTTGTCAGCATATGTCTGCGTGCTTTCTATCTCGCCAGCCCTTGTCTGTGCCGTAGCCTTCGCTTTTGCAACGATGACAGGTTTGTAGGAACTGAGGAAACATAGTTTGTTTTCATGCGTCACGATAGGGTTGAACTCCATTTCAAGAGTGCCGTTCTTACGCTCCTGATAGGTGGATAGTTCTATGGAAGGAGACTGTGGTGCCACCGCTGTGCCATTCAGCTTGCGGTATCTTCTACGCTGCTTTCTGTTAAGACGGGTGTATTCCGGGTATTGCAGCTGCACTGTATATGTGGAGTCCTGGTATCCCTTAGGCAGTGATATGAAGTGTGAAACCTTTGGCATAACAGAGTCCATACGTAGCTGGGTCTGCGATACGGACACGAAATCCTGCGCTGACAGTGTCGTGTTTGCCAACGGCAGTAATGCCATACCTGTTATAATTAGTTCCTTCCGCATTCTCGTTATATATAATGTGGCGCTTTTCTTGTCTTGTTTTCTATATGCTTCTCTTCCTCTGCCCTACGAATTTGTATTCTCTTACCTGCACCAGAATTCAAGAACCTTCTCTCCTTCAAGGTATCCTTCCAGGTGATCGTCTGGTTTTACGGGACCTACTCCCACGGGCGTGCCAGTATATAATAGGTCGCCAGTCTTCAGAGTGAAGAATGTCGAGATATATGCTATGAGCCTATCTATACCCACCAGCATGTCGCATGTGTTGCCTTCCTGTCTGCGCTCACCGTTGAGGTCAAGAGCAAAGCGCAGTCCCTGCACGTCAAGGAAACGCTCCTTCGACACCCATTCACCGATTACGGCTGCCCCGTCAAAGCCTTTCGCAATCTCCCATGGCTGTCCTTCCTCTCGCAGACGCTTCTGAAGGTCGCGGGCAGTGAAATCTATACCTACAGTCACTGCATCGTAATAGCGGTGGGCGAACTGCTCGGGTATGCTCTTGCCGAGTCGAGAAATGCGCACTACAATCTCAGTCTCATAGTCTATCCTGCCCAGGTGGTCAGGCACGAAGAAGGGTTTGCCGTCCTTCAGTAGTGACGAATCCGCCTTGGTGAAAATTACCGGGTTGCGCTGTCTGTCATCATCGGAAGAGCCAACCCCCTGTTGTAATAACGTATTTTTTATCTCTTTATTGTGTTGGGCATAGTTCATTCCCACAGCAAATATCTTCATAAGCAGTAGACGGTAGTAAATATTAAACTTAAAAAAAACGAGCACCAGTACCAAAACCGGCACTGATGCTCGTTATATATTCAGCCGGACAGCCGTCAGAGCGGCTTCCAGTGATGCGTTTAGTCAGCCTGGAGAGAGAAACGCTTGAAGTCAACTACTGTGAGGTCCTTGTCGGCACTCTTGAGGTAGTCAGCAACAGACATCTTGCTATCCTGAATGAACTCCTGATTGAGCAGGCAGTTCTCCTTGTAGAAGCGGTTGATACGACCCTTCACGATGTTCTCTATCATAGCGGCAGGGAGATTTGCAGCCTTTTCAGCAGAAACCTTCTCGATAATCTCCTTAGCCTTGGCAACGTCCTCTGCGGTAATCCATCCCTTAGCCATGTTAGACTCCATGTGCTCCTCAGAGTCAACGTGTGCAGGGTTGATACCAGCCTTCTTGAGAGCGTTCTCAACAGCCTTCTGTACCTGCTCCTGCTTTGTCTTCTCAGCAGCAACCTTCTTCTCCTCCTCGATGATAGCAGGATCAACGGCAGCCTCATTAAGAGCAACAGGCTTCATGGCAGCAACCTGCATAGCTACAGCGTGAGCCTGCTCTTCAGCTGGCTTGTTGGTCTGTACCATTGTGCAGATAACGTTCTTGTTCATGTGGTTGTAAACAGAAACGTTGTCGCCCTCGATGAAGAGGTAGCCATCAAGCTCCATCTTCTCACCTGTTACGCCAGAACGCTCAGTGATAGCAGCAGCTACTGTCTGACCGTTAGCGAGAGTGAGGTTCTTTACAGTCTCGATGTCCTTAGCCTTTGCAGCGATAGCAGCATTGAGGATATCCTGAGTCAAAGCGATATAGTCAGCTCCGTTAGCCACGAAGTCAGTCTCGCACTTCAGAGCGATCATAGCAGCGAAGCCATTCTCAGCCTTAACGAGAACACAACCGTTAGAAGTCTCACGGTCGCTACGCTTTGCAGCGATAGCCTGACCACGCTCACGCAGAATTTCCTTAGCGCGCTCCATGTCGCCCTCTGCCTCTGTCAGTGCCTTCTTTACGTCAGCAAGACCTGCACCTGTCATAGCGCGCAGAGTCTTGATGCTTTCCATATTTATAGCCATTGTATATAAACTATTTTAGGTAGGATGGCGGTCTGTTGAACCGCCATCCATTATTTTTGTTAAAATTAATCAGCTTTTGGTTCAAGAAATTCGCTTGTCCTTATTAGGAATGTCTCCTAAGTAGGATTAGGAATGCATCTTAAGCCTTCTTCTGCTGGTCGTCCTGCTGAGCGGCAGCCTTCTCGTCAGCCTTCTCAACCTTACGCTCCTGGAGACCCTCATTGATAGCCTCGCAGCAAGCACCGAGGATAACCTCTACTGAATCCTTTGCGTCATCGTTAGCAGGGATAGCGAAGTCAACCTTGTTAGGGTTAGCGTTAGTGTCAACGATACCGAATACAGGAATACCGAGACGCTGAGCCTCCTTAACGGCGATGTGCTCCTTCTCTATGTCTACTACGAAGATAGCAGAAGGAAGACGAGTCAGATCAGCGATAGAACCAAGGTTCTTCTCCAGCTTGGCGCGCTGACGTGAGATCTGGAGGAGCTCACGCTTAGAGAGGTTGCTGTATGTACCGTCAGCAGTCAGCTTGTCGATGTTCGCCATTTTTTTGATAGCCTTACGGATTGTCTGGAAGTTGGTAAGCATACCACCAGCCCAGCGCTCGTTGATGTAAGGCATGTTAACGCTCTGTGCCTTCTCGGCAACAACGTCCTTAGCCTGTTTTTTAGTAGCGACGAACAGGATCTTCTTGCCCTGCTTAGCGATATTCTTCAGAGCCTCTGAAGCCTCGTCTACCTTAGCAACTGTCTTGTGAAGGTCTATGATGTGAATACCGTTGCGCTCCATGAAGATGTAAGGAGCCATAGCAGGATTCCACTTGCGACGGAGGTGGCCAAAGTGACAGCCAGCCTGAAGTAACTGATCGAAATTTGTTCTTGACATTGTCTTTCTTTTGTTTTCTTGTTTGTTTACTTTCTTTTTAATTCTTTGATTAGAATCAGCCTGCGGGTAGCCTAACACCTTTTCAGCCTACATCCTATGCCGACAGCAGGGATGTGTAATGCCGTTCTATATTATATATAAGGTGAAAGAGTCTGGCAGGTTTAGATACTAAACAGTGTTTCCGTTCTCCAGAATTAACGCTTAGAGAACTGGAAGCGACGACGAGCCTTTGGCTGACCTGGCTTCTTACGCTCAACCTTACGTGCGTCACGTGTGAGGAAGCCGTGGTCTCTGAGGTTCTTCTTGTCTTCGGCGTCAACCTTAACGAGTGCGCGTGCGATAGCGAGGCGGAGAGCCTGGCTCTGACCTGTGAAGCCGCCACCATCGAGGTTAGCCTTGATGTCATACTTCTCAGCTGCTTCGAGGAGCTCGAGAGGCTGCTTTACGACGTACTGAAGAATAGCTGATGGGAAATATGTTGTAATATCTACCTTGTTGATAGTTATCTTGCCGGTGCCCTCAGAGAGATATACACGAGCTACTGCGCTCTTGCGACGACCGATTGCGTTTATTACTTCCATTGTTATGTATATCTTTTATTATTTGTACTGATTGATGTCGATAGCCTTAGGCTGCTGAGCCTGCTGCTGGTGCTCTGTTCCCTCGTAGATGTAGAGGTTGTTCATGAGTGAGCGTCCGAGGATACCCTTTGGAAGCATACCCTTTACAGCGTGACGGAGCATCTTGTCGATACCGTTCTTCTGCTGGCGGAGCTGTGCAGGAGTATTGAAGCGCTGACCACCTGGGTAACCAGTGTAACGTGTGTAAACCTTGTCTGTTTCCTTCTTACCAGTGAAAACTACCTTTGCAGCGTTGATGATGATAACGTTGTCGCCACAATCAGCGTGTGGGGTGAAGTTTGGCTTATACTTACCGCGAAGTATCTTAGCCACTTTTGAAGCGAGGCGGCCTACAACCTGCTCTGAGGCATCAATAACGACCCACTCCTTCTTTGCAGTCTCTTTGTTAGCAGAGATTGTCTTGTAACTTAAAGTGTTCATTCTTTACTTTAAAATAATTATTACTACTAAAAAACATTGTTTCGGATATAGATTCACTAACCACTGGCGTGGCCAAACGCACAGCTATTAACACTATTATCCGTGGGGTTCTAAGTGTACCCCGATTAATCGGTTCGCAAAATTACTCATAATTATTAATATAACAATGCTTTGAGCTGTTGTAAGATGAAATCTTATGATAATTTAACTAAAACAACTTCTGAGTTAACATATATAAAAAGGCACGACCGTTATGGCCGTGTCTTAATCCGATATTTATCAAGTGTTAGTCTGTAAGCGTTCTTCGCTGTGTTAGAGCATTACATTAACGTGCATTTCTCGTGGCTGTCAGTCTTCACTTTCTCGCCCTTTTTGAGTATACGTGCCTTGTAGCCGAACTTGCTGAAGCTCTGCTGTAGCTTGGCAGGAGTTGTCTTGTCGGCGTCAAACTGCACGGTTACTGTCTGTGCAGGTACGTTTGTCTCTATTGTCTTGATGCCCTTCTCGAAGCGCAGGTTGCCCTTTATCTTGTTTTCGCACGCCTCGCAGTGCATCTGCGGTGTGGTGGTGAAGATTACTGTCTGGATGTTTTTCTTTGCGAAAGAGGTGGTTGCAGTCACCGCCATGATGAGTGCTAAAAGATACTTTTTCATGATTATTCTTTTGTTGTTAATTTATTTTTTCACCATTACTTTACAGCGAGTTTGTTCTGCCGATGTTTATTCTCACTCCGGCGTATACCATCCTTCCGTGTACGGGTCCCCATACCAGTGTTGGCTCGAAGTCCTTGCCCCATGGGTTTGAAGTGCCGTAGATGGAAGTCTTCTGCTTGAAGCCGGTGAGGTTCTCTCCACCTATATATATGGACCAGTGGCGGAACCAGCGTGTTATCTGCGCGCTGAGTTGCTCGTAGGCAGGGAAAGAGCTGTCCCATGATGGTGTGCCATCTGCCAGGGTATAAGGCTTCTGGTTACGACCGCCGCCGTTCAGTTGTAGTGTGGCGTCAAACTGCCACAGTCCTAATGGGGTTTTGTATGAAGCTGTCAGCAGTCCTTTGTATCTGCTTGTCAGCGGTTTTTCGCGTAGCGTGCCTTCGTAGGTGGTCTTCACATCGTTGAGTCTGTATGCTGCAGTTATCTCCAGTCCCTTCAGCAGGGGGTATGTGGCGTCAATCTGAAAGGTGTGCGAATATGACTTGCCATGCAGGTTGTCAATGCTTATGACGTTGCGGTCAGAGTCATAGTCCACCACTGCTTGGTTAGAGAATCGCGTATAGTAATACTCTGCGTTGACTTTCAGTGTCTTGCCTGCCAGTGGTATGTAGAATGCCGAACTGATACCGTAGTTCCATGCCTCCTCTTGTTTTAGGTCGCTGCTGACGGTCAGCTGTCGTCCGCTCGCCAGTAGATAGTTGTTTTCTGCCCATGCAAAGACTGTGCGGTAGCCCTTGCCTGCTGACAGGCGGAGGGTCACGATGTCCGTCGGACTGTACTTCACGTGGAAGCGTGGGGTCACGAAACCGCCGTATACGGAACTGTGGTCGTAGCGCAGTCCTGCCATAGCGGTAAGGCGAGTGCCAAGGGTGTAGGTGTACTGTGCGTAGATGCCAGGAGTATTCTCACGCTCCTTGAGGTAGAAGCTGCCGTTGGATAGTGGTGTGGCATAGTTAATGTTGTAACCATGATAAATACTCTGTCCGAGGTAATCGTGGTTGTAGCTTACGCCAGCCGAAAGGTTGTGCATTGGCGAGAAGTTCGTCTCGTACATCAAGGAGGCATAGACATTCTTCTCGTTCACGCTGTATGTCTTCCATCCATATAGTGCGTCCGTGAGGTGCATGGAGGCGGAAGCCATGAGTGCGATGTTGCTGCCGTGCTCCTTATCGAGTATGAAGGCGTGCTTGGTGTATCCGCTGTATCGGTCGGTATGTATGGAGATGTTGTACTGCTCGTGTGCAGTCATGTTCATATTGCCATCATGCTGCATCTCTCCACCGTTGCGGTTCTCCTTCATGGCGGTGATGCCCGAGTGCATGATGTAGTTGCCTGCCACATACTTCCATCTGCTTTGCAGGTTGTATTGCTCCACCTTCGGTTTGTCATAGAAGCCGTCATTGTTGTCATCATGATTCTCGTTGCTGTTCTCGTAGTGCATGAGCACCTCCGTACTGAGCTTCTCGCTGATGTGGATGTTTGCATCAGCATTCGCCTCAATGCGGCTCTTGGAGTCTCCGTAGAGGTTTACCGTTGCCCCCTGCTCATCATCAGGCTTCAGGTAGTCCAAGTTAATCTGTCCTGTTATTGACTCATATCCATTCTTTACCGATGCGCTGCCTTTTGATACCTGTATTGCTTTCATCCATGGCCCAGGCACATAGCCGAGAGCGTATGGTGTGGCAGCCCCTCGGAAGTCGGGCATGTTCTCTGTCAGCATCTGCACGTAGGTGCCCGACAGCCCGAGCAGTTTTATTTGCTTTGCGCCAGTTGTAGCGTCATTATACGCCACGTCTACGGACGGGTTGGTGGTGAAGCTCTCTCCGAGGTTGCAGCAGGCGGCTTTGAACAGCTCCTCCTTGTTGAGTGTTACGCCATTGAAAGCTCCTGCCATTCGTGTCAGTCCGCAGCGTCGTGCGGTCACGCTGACTTCGCTGAGGTCCGTCTCCTTATATATAGAATCGTTGTCGTTGGTTTCTGTCTGCGCGTAGGCGTGCAAGCTCGCCACAGATAGTGAGGTGGCAATTATGTATGTCTTGTTCATTAATGTACTTTTGATTTGTGTATGGTAATGTGTTTGTAGAATGCCCTTTCTTCTATATGTAAGTGTCGCTGCTTGTTGACAGGATGATGATATAAAAAGGACATGACAATTCTCTCGTAACATTTCTGCATATATGTGTCAAATTGTTACGACTATATAAATCAAATCAAAAGTATGCGTATGAATGCCAGGTAAGCCCTGGGCGGAGAGTGTGGAACGTACTTCCACTTACAGTTTTTGTTTGTATAATGCCATCCCGTGGTCTTCGGCAGAGCCTGAAGCAAGAATGACGGTAGTGCGAAGAGAGTAGGGGTGAAGTCGAAATGATGGTTGCTGTCGATGCTTACAGGCGACAGTTTCACCTGATGGTACTGCATACAGCTGCTCTTCACGCTCTTTTCGTTGTCTGCCTTATGGCTGGCAGCGCAGCAGGAGTGCTTCTCTTTTGGAGTTGGGGCAAAGGCAATGACCTGTGTGCTGTCCGTGCGCAGACAGTGCATGACAGTGGCTCCCACGCTCATATATATGATGATGAGCGAGAGTATCGTCATGAATAATATGTTGCCGATGCGTTTCATCCTGAAGTGTTGTTGTTTCCTTTGTTTGCGTTGCCTATTGTTCTCGTTGCAAAATTACATACTTTTTTTTGTTCCTGCAAATGGGTGTGCTTTGTTTTAGGATAAATTAATAGGTGGTTGTTTAGTTGTTTGGTTGTTTAGTTGGTGTTGGGTTAAACGAAAGGCAGGCAGGATGGCTGCCCTCCCAGTCCCTTCGCCCGCTTCAAATGGTTCATGGGTGAGGTAAGGACAGCCTCACCTCCATGTAAGTTTCGCTCCATGGTATGGTACATAAGTCGAAAGTTCATTAACGCAGAAACTCCGTAACGCTACAATCTATGCGTTACGGAGTTTCCGTGATATAGTAGTATGTTTAATCCTCGTCAGTCTTGAATACGGGGTTGATAGGGTGTGTGAATGTGAAGCGTGCACCGTCGGTGTAGCTTGTGTCCACCCATATCTTTCCTCCGAGCTGCTCTACTATCGCCTTGCAGATGGACAGACCGAGACCAGTGCCCTGCCTAAAGGAGTCGAGTTTCTTGAAGCGTTCAAATACTACCTCTGCCTTTTCCTTTGGAATGCCACATCCTGTGTCGGTGACGCTGATGCTTATCATGTCCTGGTCAGGCACCTTGTCGAGGCTTACGGTAATGCTGCCGCTGTCGGTGCACTTCTTTGCATTGTTCAAGAGGTTGGATATTACCTGCATCAGTCTGTTCTTGTCCGTCTTGATCATCAGGCTTTCAAAGTCAGAGTTGGCATGAATCTCGATGTTCGGACTCTTGTTAGCTGTGGCGGACATGGCGGCCGTATGTATCAGTGCTACGGCATCTACTTGCTCAATATTGAACTGCATCTTGCCGGCGTCAATCTTTGAAATATCCAGCACATCGTTGATGAGCTTCAGCAGTAGCTCGCTGTTTGCCATAATGAGTTCACCATACTGTTTTTTCTCTTCTGGCGAGAGCTCCACCTCATCGCTTATCAGCACCTGCGAGAATCCCAGTACCGCATTGAGCGGTGTTCTAATCTCATGGCTTATGTTGGCGATGAATCGCGATTTCATCTTGTTTGCCGTCTCTGCATTCTCCTTGGCGATGAGCAGTTTCTTGCCTTGCTTGACCAGTTCCATGCGTAGCATCTTACTTCTTTGCAGCAGACTGAGTGACACTATCAGCGAGAGTGTCAGTATGACGAACAGCACCGTGACGCCGATGATAGTGTTGCGGTACTCCTCAAATACCGATACAGGCTTGTTTACAATCTCGTAGTCGTATGTAATGCCGCGCAGTGTGAGTCCGAGGACCTTCACCCTGTCATAGTCAAAGATATACTTGCTTGCTGCAATCGTTATCTTTTTCGGCTTGCCTGTCTGGAGAAAGCGTACGGCATCTTCTGCCAGGAAGCGTCCCATGACATGGTATCGTGGCGAGTAGCCGCCTACGGGCCAGTGGCCTATGCCTACATCCGACATGGAGAAGGCTGGCAGCTGCGGGTTGTTCTGGCAGAGAGTATAGGTGGTATTGCGCACTATGAACCTGTTGGAGTCATCCACTCGCCATGTGCCTATGAGTAGAGCCTGTGTAGAAGGTATGTGGGATATAATCTCATCAGCATCCATGAATGACATGTATCTGCCATCTACGTATTTCACGACGAATCGTTTGTCCCTCCTTGCATAATCCTCCACGAGTGCCCTCATCGTGATACCCCCCAGAGAGTTGTCAGAGATGAACGTCAGAGTGTCACACTTCGGGTAGAAGTATTTAATCAGGTCGTAGTTCTTCTTGATATCATACTCATACAGTCTTCCGCCTACGATATTGTAATCTTTGAAGTCCTTGGTAAGGTCGAGAATCTGCGGCTTCCAGTATCTTGTGTCGATCGAGTCATTCTCTGGCAGTCTCACTATTGCAGTACCCCTCACTCCGACGATAACCGGTGTGGTCTTTAGCCTGTCGTCTTTGAGAGAGAAATAAGTCGATGCGGCCTCGTTGCCGAGCAGTACTATGCAGGCAGGTTTTTTGCCATTGGCATAATATTTTTCCAGTACCCTTGTCATGCGTTTTTTCCACATCTTGCTCTCTGGCAGGTTGTTCGCATTGATGTCCTCTATACAGATGGGGTTTGGCTGGTTGCCCTTGGTATACTCGTCATAAAACTCCTGCAGGTTGTCGCTGGCGCTTCTAACGTCAGGGTTATATGACGACACGATAACAACAGGCGCAATGCTCTTTTGTTGCGCCTTCTGACTGTCTTCCTGTGCGAATGACGGTAGTGTCAGTATGGTCGATATTATCAAACTAATGATAAAACGCATGTTGTCGTTGTTGTTGCTGTTGTTTGTAAGGGGGGGAATAGATGGGTGTCCGTGCCTAAATCCGGACACCCTTTGCTATCGTTTCTCGTATTTCTATGTTTGTCTGTTCCTATTCAGCGGAGGGTTTCAAGGAGCCTTCGATGTATGTGAACTCTGCCTGGCCGGTGACCTTGTACTTTATGGTGTAAGGTACGAGCTTCTTGCCCTCCATGTATGCCATGAAGTTGACGGTGTATATTACGTCCAGTCCGTCCACAGGCTTGGCGTCCGCAAAGCCTTCATGCAGTGATTCTCCGAATGTTATGATGAGGTTCTTCTGCATTGTCGCCACAACCTCTTCATCAGTCATGCTGCCGTATACGCTTGGCGTGTTGTCCTTGGCGTCGGCTGCAATCCACTCCACGCGGTTGTTGTAATATGTGCAGCCGCTGTAGTACTCCGTATCACCGAACATATTGAGGTAGCCGCCTGGGTTGAACATGTCAAAGCCGTTTGGCTCGTCAAACTTCATGTTCACCCATGTCGTTATCCTCTGGTAGAACACCTTGCTCGTAGTGTTGCCCTTTTCGTTTGGTAGGGTCAGTGTAACGCTCGGGTTGAATGTCCATTTCTTGTTTATCAGTTCGAAAGGAGCTGTTGTCTCCTCTATCTCCACGTCGGCAACCGCCACTCCAGGTTCGCTCTCTATGTTTGAGTAGTACTGCTCTTCCTTCACGCACTTGTACGTTACCTTGGCAGTAGAACTGTTGTCAGCCGTAGGATATCTAGCCTTCAGCCATACTGGTATCTGCTTTGTTGCGCTGTCGTTATTGGCGAAATAGTGGTTCGCCTTAAGGTCGTTGTCCTTCACGAGAGATGCTATCTTCTCATAGTCGCTCTCTGTCAGCTGTATAGTCAGCGTCTTCACATCGGTAGGCCTGTAGTTGTCAGCCTCGTAGCCATCAAGCTTCTCGTTGAAGTCTCCGCATGAAGCGAGGGAAAGGAGTGCCGCTCCTATATATATATAATGTGTAAGTCTCATTGTTCTTCTTTGTTTTATGAAGTGATATTGATTGGCTGTTGTGTCAGCGTGTCAGCCTTTTAGAATGCCAGCTTCAGCTTTACGGAGTATGTTCTACCGAAAGCATAGAACACGCGGTAGGCATCCTTCCAGTCAGAGTTGACACCGTCATAGAAGGCATCCTGTATGTATTCATAGTCGAACACGTTCTTCACGTTGCCGATGATAGAAGCCTTGCAGGTACCAATCATGAAGTCATATCTCGCATTGAGGTCCAGCTGTCCGGCAGCAGGCACTTTCCATGGGTCCTTCAGCGTCATCTCGCCACCGCCGCCGTATGTAGGCAGTGAGAAGTCTGCGTAGAGACGTGCATAGTATGTATAGTCGCCGCCAACAGAGAGTGATGGCGTAATCTTGAAGTCTGCACCGAGAGCCGCTGTAGTCTGTGCGGAACCGCCTACGTGAACGCCATCCTGCTTCAGCGTGAACTTCAGGTGGTCAGGTGCTCCTACTGCGCTTGCCACGGCACCGGTGGTAAGGTTTGCCAGTGGCTGTGTGGCAGAGTTGTAGAAGTATGCAGACGCATCGTTGGCCCACTTCCAGTTGCCGAGTGAGAGCATGGCGCGCACTCTTGCCCATGATGCTGGAGTCACCACAGCGTCAAACTCCACACCCATGTGCTTGGCGTTCACACCTGTCATGTTCATTGTGTAGAGTTCGGTGTTGTTGTTCATGTAGCCAGACTTTGTGGTTGTCTTGTCCATCCACTTGGTGTAGTATGCGTTCATGGCAAAGTACAGCCAGTCGTTGCGGAAGCCGTAACCCAGTTCGAGGGAGTATGCCTTCTCGTTCACTGCATCCTTGTTAATCTCGTTGCTTGACTGTGCCATGAGGAACACGCCACCGGAGAAGAACGGTGCACGGCTGATGTAGCCGGTGTTGAAGAATACGTTGCTGTGCTTGTCTATATTGTAGTTCACGCCGCCCTTGATGCTTCCGCTGGTGTAGTCCACGGTCTCTGACTCCGCATGGGCAGCATCATAATAGAAGCGGTCGTAACGCCAGTAGCGTGAGGTAGACAGCGTACCAGAGAGGAAGGCGGTGAGCTTGTCGTTCTTTGAATACTCTATCTGTGAGAACACGCCCTTCTGCACGATATGGCTGTCGAAGTCACGGTATACCACGTCGCCTACGGTTAGTTTCTCGTACTTCCAGTCAGGGTCGAGAGCGTTGGCATTGTTAGCAGGGTTCACTGAACTTCTGTATCTCTGGTCGGTATAGTACGCACCGTTGTAGAGGTCAGAGAGCTTTGCGGTGTGAGTGCCCTTGTATGACCTTATGTCTATACCGGCATAGAGGTTGAACTCCTTGCTCAGCTGGCGTGTATATGTAGAGAGCAGTCCGTACCAGTTATGGTCGTTGAAGTTCTGCGCCATCGCCATTTTAGAGCCCTCGGTGCTTTGTTCGTTCAGTTCCTGCACCTTGTCGTAGGCGTAAGTGCCGTCAGCATTACGGAAGTCATACTTCAGTTTGCCGTTGGCAGCGCCATACCAGTAGTTGGCGTATGTAGAGTTGATGCCCTGGCCGGCATTGCCGTAGCCGTGGCCTATTGACATGTAGAGAGCCGTGTTGAGTGAGGACTTGTCGTTAATCTGCCATATATGGTTCAGAGAGAATTGCGGCTTGTGGTAGTAGTTGTAAGCCGAAGACTTACGCTCGCCGTTCTTTCCGAAGCCATAGGTAGGGTTATAGCGGTACTGGCTCTTGCCGCCCATGTACTTCTTTACGGCCTGCCATCCCTCCACGCTTAGTCCGTCATACTGGTTGCGCTGATAGTGAGACTGTGGTGATCCGAGTCCCGTCAGGGAGATCTGGTGGTTGTCGTTGATGCGCTTGCTGACAGCGAAGAAGTAGTCGTAGTCGGTGAAGTCAGAGCCCTGCACGTAGCCATCGCCCCATTTCTTTCCGATGAGAGCGGAGAAGTTCCATCCTCCCTTGGTGAGACCTGTGGAAACGGATGCTGAGATATGGTTCAGTCCGTCGTTGCCCATGCCGTACTGTACGAATCCGCCGCGCTTGCTATCGGTAGTCTTCGTTACTATGTTCACTGTACCGCCAAGTGATGGTGCCGCAATCTTGCTGGCACCGAGACCGCGCTGCGTCTGCATATAGCGCACCATCTCGCCCAGTCCTGCCCAGTTGCTCCAGTATAGACCGCCGTGCTCCATGTCGTTTACAGGCACGCCATTGATCATGACAGCGACATTCGCGCTTTGGAAGCCGCGCATGTTCAGCTTAGAGTCGCCGTAAGCACCGCTGTTCTTGGTGGCGTAGATGCCCGGTGTCTGGTTGAGAACTTCGGGAAGTTCCTGGTTGCCCAGTTTCTCCTCCACCTGCTTCGCATCCACATTGCTCATGGCTACAGGGGTCTTGCGCGCTATACCTCGTGGAGCAGCTACGGTGATGTTGTCTATCATCACGTTGGTGACCTTGTCATCGTCATCTGTAGTGACGGTCTTTGTTGTCTGTGTTTGTGCGTATGTTGCTGTGCATGCTGCCAAACTCAGAGTGATAGCAATTGATTTAGTTTCCAAAATGTAGTTTGTTAAGTGTGTTAATTACGGTTAGGGCGTAAGAGTTTCTTGCGCGATATGTCTGTCAGGTGTTTGAAAAAAAACTTCTCTGTCGGTCTTAGATACTGTTGGCTTGTAAATCGTACTGTTATGAAAAATTCTCTCTCTTGAACACTGCCACTTTTTACCTTATTATATACTTATTATATATGGTGTGTGCAGAAGTCTGTGAAACGCTCGTTGCGTTCAGTGAATCTCTCCGCTTGAAAAATAGAAAGGCCTGGTTGCCCGTTGGTAGCGTGTTGCCATTACTGTGGCAACCAGACCTTGTGTCGTTGACAAGCAGATGTTCAGTAAACGTGTAGTCGTTTCGCTCGTCTGCCAGTCTTACTCCTTATTGGCGCGTTTGCGCTCCAAATGGTCAAGGATTATCTTGCGCATACGCATAGACTTAGGTGTCACCTCCACCAGCTCATCAGCCTTGATGTATTCCAGGGCCTCCTCCAGTGAGAGCACCGTCTTAGGCACGATGCGCGCCTTGTCGTCAGAACCAGAGGCACGGGTGTTGGTAAGCTGCTTGGCCTTTGTCACGTTTATCACGAGATCATTGTCATGAACGTGTTCGCCTACCACCTCGCCAGCGTATACGTCGTCACCCGGGTCGATGAAGAACTTGCCGCGGTCCTGCAGCTTGTCGATAGAGTAAGCGTAGGCGTTACCCGTCTCCATGGCAATCATGGAGCCATTCATGCGGCGTACTATCTCGCCCTTGTATGGTTGGTACTCCTTGAAGCGGTGTGCCATGATAGCCTCGCCCTGGCTCGCTGTGAGCACATTGGTACGCAGACCGATGATACCCCTTGAAGGAATGTCGAACTCGATGTTGACGCGCTCGCCCTGATTGTCCATGGATGTCATCTCGCCCTTGCGGCGTGTCACCATGTCGATCATCTTTGAGGCGAACTCCTCAGGCACGTTGATGGTCAGTTCCTCTACCGGCTCGCACTTCTGTCCGTCAATCTCCTTGTATATAACCTGTGGCTGACCTACCTGAAGCTCGTAGCCCTCGCGACGCATTGTCTCGA
>SAMEA104315434__coassemble_264_pt1 | contig 32117 bp, 23 predicted proteins | sample SAMEA104315434__metabat2_high_PE_014 | metagenome-assembled genome bin SAMEA104315434 (sample SAMEA104315434) | gut metagenome | biome: Monkey gut; feature: monkey-associated habitat; material: faeces | place: China | collected 2013
GGGGCGGGGAGTGATTGTCATCATTATATTCATCACTCGAAATGTCGGATGAACCGTATTTGTTTTCTGATTGCGAAATTACTACTTTATCATGACATATGCAAGGAAAGGGAGCGTATTTGCTTGAAAAGGCGTAATGTGCGCTCTGCTTTTTTAATTAAATTTGCACGGTTGAACAATTCTTTGTAACTTTGCAGCGGTATCAAGGTTCTCCCTGCCCCTGCCGCAATGGAAACAGCGGTGAGGCGGCGGAGCCAAGATGGGAAAGCAGTGAGAGTCTGCTACTATGCCCGTAGCTGTGTGTCCTTTGTTTACGGGACAGCCAACAGTGTCACTGAGTCTGGATGTTTCAATAATGTCTATTACGCAAACTTCCATGAATAACTTGGGAAGACCGTGCTGTTTCCTTAAAGATGAAGTCAGAAGACCTGCCATGATGCCATACAAGAAGAGAAGTGCCTGCGGGACTATGGGCACGGACAACATATATTTTTTTCAATATTTATGCTATGTATCAGTAAGAGCCGCTGGCTCTGCCTATGGGCATATACCACCGCGGGGCTGCTTGCCATCAGTGCACCGTCTGCCAGAGCGCAGATCATGCGCCAGCATGCAGACTCCACCTACCATATTCAGGAGGTGGTGGTGAAGGGTACGCGCGAGACTACTCCGCGACAGTATGTCTCCAAGGCGCAGATTGATGCCCTGCCCTCAAGCTCCGTGGCGGATGCGCTGAAGTATCTGGCGGGAGTGCAGATCAAGGACTATGGCGGACTGGGCGGACAGAAGACTATCAACGTGCGGTCCCTGGGCTCGCAGCATGTGGGCGTATACCTCGACGGGGTGCGTATCACCAATGCGCAGAATGGTACGGTGGACCTCGGCAAATACTCGCTGACCACCCTGGAGAGCGTATCCCTATATAATGCCAACAAGACGGAGATGCTCATGACCGCCACGGAGTATGCCTCCGCCTCCACAGTGTATCTGAAGACGCACCGCCCTGACTCTACGGGACTGGTGGCGTCATACCAGAATGGCTCCTTCGGCACGCACAAGCTTGCCGCCACCTTCAGCTACAAGGACTGGGGCTTCATAGATGCCGCTTATACGCACAGCAAGGGCGACTATACCTTTGACTACCATACGCAGTATGAGGACACTACGGGCACGAGGCGCAATTCTGACATCACTATGCTCCGCATTGAGGGGTGCGCCTTCTGGAAGGGGCTGCAGTGGCATACGTATTACTTCAACTCGGAGCGCGGACTGCCAGGCGGCATAGTGCGCCGTCTCTCTGACGCCTACACCGACGTGGGCAGAGAGTGGGACCGCAACTTCTTCACGCAGCTGTCTTACAAGGAGCAGTTTGGCGGACTGGGCTTGCGCGGCATAGTGAAATATACCAACGACTACCTGCACTACCGCTCGGACTATCCGGAGAATATCTCTGTGCATTCCAACAATGAGTATCACCAGCAGGACATATACCTCGCGGCGGCAGGCTCTTACAAGTGGGGCGACTGGGGCGTGTCGGCTTCTTCGGACCTCAGATGGTCGGACCTGACAACGGATGTGAGGAACTTCCATTACGTATACCGCATGGACAGCAAGTCGTCACTCTCTGCCTTCTACAGCCATGAGGGGCTGAACGTGAATGTCAGTGGTCTGTACACCAACGTCACTGACCACACTTACGGCAAGGCGGACCCTCTGAGCAAGGTGACATGGAACGCCTTGGCGTCATACACCCTCGGACGGTGGACGCTGCGCACGTTCTACAAGAGTGTCTTCCGCGTGCCTACGCTCAACGACCTCTACTATACTCTCGTGGGCAACCGCAACCTGAAGCCGGAGTACACGAAGCAGTTTGACGTAGGCGTGGTGTACAAGGGCGACTGGCTGGACGTGCAGGCAGACTGGTACTACAACCATGTAGAAGACCGCATAGTGTGTCTGCCACTGAAGGGGTCATACCAGTGGACCATGCTCAACTATGGCTACACGCGCTGCATGGGGGTGGACGTGACGCTCAATGCTCATTACAAGCAGCACTCTCTGCTCCTCACTGCCACATGGCAGGACGACCGCAACCGCACCAACCCTAAGGAGGATGCCTACAACGACTATATAGCCTACAGCCCGCGATGGTCTTTCACCGCTGTCTACACCTTTACGCATAAAGGATGGGCGGCTTCTCTCAGCCACATGTTCGTGGACAAACGCTACTGGACTGCGGAAAATGCTATTGACGACCCTCTATCGGCATACAACTGCACCGACCTGAAGGTGGGCTACACCTTCTTGAAGCACTACACGGTGGAGGCGGAATGCCAGGACCTCTTCGACGTGCGCTACGAGATGATCCAGCGATGGCCCATGCCGGGAAGACGATTCGCCGTGACAATGAAAATGAGATTTTAGGTTAGTCAATGGTTAGGTGGTTTTTGGTCTTTGGTTTTTGGTCTTTCTTGCTAAGGCAAGCGGCAAAGCCGATTCGGTTTAGCGGTCCGCTAAGGGACAGACCAAACAACTAAACAACTAAACAACTAAACAACTAAACAACCAAACAACTAAGATATGAAAAGACTCACATATTTCCTTTTCTCCGCTATACTGACACTGATGATAGCGGCATGTTCCTCAGAGGACAAAATAACAGACGGACAAGGCAGCGATGAGGTGCTTGCTCCTATGAATGAAAGTCTCATTATCTGCAACGAGGGAAACTGGCAGTCTGACAACGGACAACTGTCATTCTACGAGGGTAATTCCGGCACACTGACCAACGGATGGTTCCGCCAGATGAACGGTGCGAAGCTTGGCGATACGCCAAACGACATCCTTCAGGTCAACGACACGCTGATAGCCATAGCCGTGAACTGGTCGAACATCATTCAGTATATCCGTCCTGACGGCACTGCCTGCGGCGCTACAGAGAATGTGCCTAACAACCGCCGCATGTGCAGCGACGGTAGATACCTCTATGTGACATCCTACGCCCACAAGTGTGGTGACAAGACTTTCACCAAGGGCTATGTGGCGAAGATTGACATCAGTACTAAGGAGGTTGTGGCTACCTGCGAAGTTGGATGGGAGCCAGAGGGCATACGCCTTTACAACGGCACGCTCTACATTGCCAATACTGGTGGCTACGCCTTCAGCGAGAGTCATGAATACGAGACCACCGTGTCAATGGTGGACTGCCAGACTATGACGCTCAAGGGAACCATAGACACGGGCTGCATAAACCTCTATGGCGAAATGTCGCAGGCAGGACAGTATCTGTGCATCAACTCCTGCGGTGACTATTACGACGTCAGTGCGAAGACCGTAATCCTGGACTGCAAGACCAATACCGTACATGCGCTCGATTTTCCATGTACCTATAACACTACCGATGGTGAGAAGTTCTATACCGTAGGCTCTGCCTATTCATATAATACAGGTCAGTACACCTATTACGTCAACACCATCAACCCCAAGACCCTTGAGGTGACGGAGGGTGTATACGGCAGTACCGTTACCGAGAAGCTGAAGGAGCTGACCTCACCATACGAGCTGTACATCTCTCCTAAAACCAAAAACATCTACTTCACCGATGCTGGCAGCTACGCCTCTGCCAGTTACCTATACGGCTACGCTCCTGACGGTAGGAAGGTCATGCAGCCTCAAAAGGTGTATATCAACCCAGCGCACATACTCGCTGTAGGCAGCAACTCGTCAACACCAATCGTGACACCGCAGGAGAAGACGCAGACGGTAACAGTAGTGGAACTGCATCCAGCCCCTGGCCAGTTCGTAAACACTCTGCCAGAAGCCCAGGAGGGCACTACGCATGAGGAGGTATGTAACGCAGCCACCGAGAGCCTCAACAACGGTGGCATGGTACATCTCGGCACCTACGGTGGATATGTGACCGTGAAATTCGACCATCCTATCCGCAACCTCCGCGGTTCTGACCTCCGCATCAAGGGCAACGGCTTCTATGCTGCCTCAGACCCTGTATACGGCAGCGAGACCATCGGCGGCAATTTCGAGCCAGGCATCGTATATGTGGGTGTGGGCGATGACGTGAACACATGCGAGTGGTATGAGCTGGCAGGCTCGGAGTATTACACCACGGAGATTCACGACTTCTCCATCACCTACTACAAGCCTACCGCAGAGACCGGCGACCACAAGCAGCAGTTCTCTCTCTATGACGATTACCTCAAGTGGGATGCCACATGGACGGACAAGGACGGTGTCAAGCGCGACTCCACGGGCTACCACATGAAGAACTCTTTCCACGAGCAGTCATACTGGCCACTATGGGAGAATGGCGAGACGCTGACGTTCTCTGGTGGCAAACTGCCTAACAATGCCATTAACCAGGGAGGCTCTGGAATGAGCGCACACTGGGTGCTCTATCGCTATGCCAAAGACTCCTACGGATATGTGGACGCTTCGCTCAACACTGACGACTACTCCACCTTCGACATTGACTGGGCTGTGGACAAGAATGGCAACCCTGTACACCTAACTGAAGTGAACTTCATAAAGGTGGTCAGCGGTGTCTTCCAGTACTGCGGATGGCTCGGCGAGACTTCCACCGAGGTGGCGGGCTTCGAGGACCTGCATCTCATAGAGGGATATGATGACAATCCTATTATTATCACTCCACGCAAGAAAACATCTAACGTTTCCAACAAATAATCAAGTAACTATTAAGGGTGGTGATTTTTAGAGCCACCCTTAATAGTTAACTGGTAATAGGTAAGAACCCTTTTTTTATAATGTCGTTTTGCGAAAGCATACTAATCGCAATACGAAAGGGTATCAATCGCAATACGAAAGGGTATCAATCGCAATACGAAAGGGTGCTAATCGCAATGCGATTAGCACCCTTTCGTATTAGCCCCTACTGATACTCCTCTGGCAGCTCGTGTTTCCACTCGCTGTAAGGACATTTCAGCAGGCCTTTGTTATAGAAATGCCTGTTGCCGGACACCTCCGGTCCGAGGAACGGAGGATGCTCGAATGGCTCATCCTCATGTTGCAGCTCTACCTCGCAGAAGAGCAGCCCTTCGTTGGCACCATGAAACTCGTCCACCTCAAAGACATGGTTACCGTAAGGCACGAGGTGGCGCACCTTGGTGATATAGCCGCCCTTGCAGAGGGTGAGCATCTCGCGGGCATCGTCAAGGGGTATCTCGCGCTCAAACTCATAGCGTGAGATGCCACCGTTCTTCGAGGGTCCCTTGATGGTGAGGTATGCCTTGTCGCCACGCAAGCGTATGCGCACGGTAGCACCGTTGACATCCATATAGCCCTGGGTAATCTCTGACGAGGAGGTTACAAGGGAGCGGAAGGAGCCATCGCGCTTTACAAGGAATTTGCGTTCTATTTCCATTTTAGTTGTTTGGATGTTTAGTGGTTTGGTTGTTTGGTTATGTGGTGGGGGCGTTGTTTAGAGCTTCTATCAACGTATCAACAAAACCACTAAACAACTAAATAGCCAAACAACTTAACAACTAAGATGCCACAGAATAGAATACTGCTGTTATCACTCCGAGGAGTATCAAGACTGCGAATATCCAGTTGATGACACTACGCTGCTTCTCTTCATTCTTCTTGGCATAAGCGTTGCGCTTTGCCGTTTTCTGTAATTTGTTCTTATTCATTGCTTAGTTGTTTGGTTATTTAGTTGTCTGGTTATTTAGTTGAGTGATTATTTAGTTGTTTGGTTGTTTAATTGGTCATTTTGGCTATCTAACAATCAGCCAAACAACTAAACAACTATTCCACTGAACCACTACTCATCAAATACGCCTTGATGAATCCGTCGAGCTTTCCGTCCATCACGCCTTCCACGTCTGATGTCTGATAGTTCGTTCTATGGTCCTTCACTCGCTTGTCATCGAATACGTAAGAGCGTATCTGGCTGCCCCACTCTATCTTCATCTTGCCAGCTTCTATGGCTGCCTGCGCCTCCATACGCTTCTTCATGGCACGGTCGTAGAGCTGTGACTTCAGCAGGCGCATGGCGTTCTCACGGTTCTGCTGCTGCTTGCGACTCTCCGTGTTGGCTATGAGTATCTCCTCCTCCTCGCCAGTGTCGGGGTCCTGATACATATAGCGCAGTCGCACACCCGTCTCCACCTTGTTCACGTTCTGTCCACCGGCACCGCCTGAACGGAACGTGTCCCATGACACACGGGCAGGGTCTACATACACCTCTATGCTGTCATCTATCAGCGGTGTGACGAATACGGAGGCGAAACTGGTCATGCGCTTGCCCTGCGCATTATAGGGGCTGACGCGCACCAGACGGTGCACACCGTTCTCTGACTTGAGATAGCCGTAGGCATACTCTCCACCTTCTATCTGCATGGTCACGGACTTTATGCCTGCCTCATCGCCCTCAAGGAGGTCAACGATGGTGACTTTGTAGCCGCCTTTCTCCGCCCAGCGCATGTACATACGCATAAGCATCTGCGCCCAGTCCTGTGCCTCGGTGCCGCCAGCGCCTGAGTTTATCTTCAGCACTGCGTCCATAGGGTCTTCCTCTTGGCGCAACATATTCTTCAGTTCGAGGGACTCTATGGCCTTCAAGGCTCTGTCGTAAGCGGCATCCACCTCTTCCTCCGTCACCATCTCGTCGCGATAGAACTCCACGCTCAGCTGCAGCTCGTCGGCAGCGGTGCGCACCTCGTCATAGCCGTCTATCCATTTCTTTAGCTCCCCTACAACCTTCATCTGCTGTCTCGCCCTGTCGGGGTCGTCCCAGAAGTCTGGTGCCTGCGTGCGGAGATCTTCTTCTTCATACGCTATGCGCTTCTTGTCTATGTCAAGGTATCGCGCCAGCGCATCGGCACGATCCATAATGTCTTTCTGTTGATCCTGTGTAATCATTTAGTTGTTTGGTTGTCTGGTTGTTTAGTTGTTTGGTTGATAGTTTTTTGGATATTTAATTGTCATTTTGGCTGTATTCGGTCTATCGGACAGAAATTCCATAAAGCCTCGTTTTCTTGAGCGATGGAACTATCAACCAAACAACTAAATCACTAAAAAACTAAACCACTAAGCTACTCCTCATACATCTTCTCTATCGCCTCTGCATAGTTCTTTATTATCACGGGGCGACGGGTCTTGAGGGTATTTGTCAGTTCTCCGTTCTCCATGGTGAATGGATGCGTAAGCAGTGTGAACCTCTTTATCTGCTCATAACCCGCCAGTCCCTGCTGCAGGGTGGCGATACGCTCCGTCAGCATCTTGATAATCTTGGCGTTGGTGCACAAATCCTCACGGCTATCAAATGGTATGTTATGCTCACGGGCATACTCCTCCAGCAGCTCGTAGGCTGGCACTATCAGCGCAGAGACGAACTTACGCTCATCGGCTATCACTGCTATCTGCTCTATGTATTTGTCCACAAGGAGCTTCGACTCCACCGACTGCGGTGCTATATACTTGCCGTTGGAGGTCTTGTAGAGGTCCTTGATACGTTCGGTGAGGAAGAGCTCGCCATCCTTCATGTAGCCAGCATCGCCCGTGCGGAAGTAGCCATCCTCGGTAAACGACTCCTTGTTGAGGTGCTCCCTGCGGTAATATCCCTTGGTGATGGTAGGTCCCTTGAGCAGAATCTCGCTGTTATCGCCAATCTTTATGTCAATGCCATTTATCGGCTTGCCTACCGAACCCACGGTGAACGGCTCATTCTTGCGGTCGCACGTCACTGTGGCAAGGCTCTCCGTCAGTCCGTAGCCCACTATCATCTTCAAGCCAATGCTGTTGACAAAGGTCTCCACCTCGGGCGATACCACCGCTCCTGCCGTAGGGAAGATGTTAGGATGCTCCAGGCCGAACTGCTTCCTGACGAGCGAGAGAACCGCCTTGTCTATCAGTTTGTACTTCACCGCCAGAGCGAGAGACGGCTTCCTGCCTTGCGACTTGCACTCCACGTTGACCTTTCTGCCAAGTTCCAGTGCCTCCATGAACAGCTTCTGCTTCATAGGGGATGCCTTGTCTATCTTCGCTTTCACGCCTGCATACACCTTCTCCCAGAACCTTGGCACTGCCGACATGCTGGTAGGCTTGCGGTCCTTCATAGCCTTCTGTATGTTGTGAGGGTTGGTGTTGATAATCAATGTCGCACCCTCGGTGAGTGCAAGCGTGTCCCATCCGCGCTCGAAGATATGGGTTATGGGGAGGAAAGTTATCACCCTGTCCTTCTCTGTCAGTGCCACGCACTCGTCGTTAGCCTTCAATGCCGCTGCAAACTGCCCCGCCGAGAGCATCACACCCTTTGACTCGCCGGTGGTGCCAGAGGTATAGAGTATGTTGACAAGGTCCGTATCGTTCAGCTCCAGCCTTCTCTTCTTCAGCTCTTCCTTCAGCGTCTCGTCGGTGCCGAGCTTCATGAAGTCGTCAAAATACATCGAGGTGCTGTCATGGGCAGCAAGGGTCACGGTGCGGTCATATACCACTATCCGCTCCAGAGAGCCGCAGAGAGCCTGCACACGGCGAGCCTTGTCATACTGTTCCTGCTCGCCAACGAAGACGATTCGCATCTGAGCATCATTGATGACATACTGCAACTGCTGCTCGGAACTCGTGGCATAAAACGGTATCGTGACAGCACGGATGCCGTAGGCGCCATAGTCCGTATAGATGTATGGCAGCGCATTCTGCGAGAACACACCGATATTCTCCTGCACCTGAACGCCAAGTGCAAGAAGGGCGAGCGACACCCGCTTCACGCTACGGGCAAAATCAAGCCACGAAACGCTCTTCCATGTCTCGCTGCCGAAGTCCTGATACTCGAAGACGGTCCTCTTACCGTACTTCTTTGCCTGCTCGTATGGGAGCAGAGCCAGATGACATACCGTTTGCATAAGTTATACTTTTTGCCAATAACACAAAGTGAGACCTGCAAGAGGTCCACTTTATTCATGATGCAAAAATATGTAAAAATTCCCGAACCGCCAAATTTTTATCTTAATTTATGTTGGATATTATAGGAAAAAGCCTTACCTTTGTTTCCTGATATTTGTTTTTCTTACAGAAACAACACACTTATATGGCTACAAAGATACTGAGCGTTGACGACGAGCTCGACCTGGAACTGCTGCTCACGCAGTACTTCCGCAGGAAGATACGCAAGGGGGAATACGAGTTCTTCTTTGCGCATAATGGCATCGAGGCTCTGCAGATTCTGCTCGAAAACCCTGATATAGACATTGTTCTCAGCGACATCAACATGCCAGAGATGGACGGCCTCACACTGCTGAAGAAACTCAACAGCCGCCATAACCCAGCACTGAAGGTCATTATGGTGAGTGCATACGGCGAGATGAGCAACATACGTGCCGCCATGAACAACGGTGCTTTCGACTTCGCCACCAAGCCGATAGACCTCGACGACCTGCAGCTGACCATAGAGAAGGCTATCGAAGAAATAAACTTCGTGAAGCAGACGCAGCGCGAACACGGCCAACTGGTGGACATAAAGAGCGACCTCGCACTGGCAGCGGAGATACAACAGGCCATACTGCCCAACAAGTTCCCGCCTTTTGACGATCTGAAGGACCGCATAGACATATTCGCCTTCATGAAGGCCGCAAAGGATGTAGGCGGCGACTTCTACGACATTTACCGCATAGACGAGGACCACATAGGCTTCACCATGGCGGACGTGTCGGGCAAAGGCGTGCCGGCTGCCATCTTCATGGCGGTAAGCCATACGCTGCTACGCTTTGCAGGGAGGAAGAATACGGACCCCGTGCCAGTCATAACAGAGAGCAACGAAGTGCTGGCACGAGAGAGCTTCGACTCCATGTTCGTCACACTCTTCTACGGAGTGTATAACGTCCGGACTGGCGAGGTGCGCTATGTCAACGCTGGTCACAACCCACCGTTCATCAGAAGACATGACGGAAAGGTAGAGACACTGCCTGTATCAAGCAATATATGCCTTGGCGTGTTGGACAAATATGACTTCAAATCTGATTCTGTAACGCTCCAGACGGGCGATGCTATCGTCACTTTCACAGACGGAGTAACGGAAGCCTGCTCTGCAAACAACGAACTGTATGGCGAGGAAAGGCTTGAGTCTCTGATAGCAGCAAGCAGGAGCGAGACAGCAGAAGCACTCGTTACTGAGATTACCCAAGCGGTGAAAGACCATTCTGAAGGCACCGAACAGAGTGACGATATAACGATACTGGTGTTGAAACGACACTAACCTAAGCATGCACCGGCATGCAGGAGCGCCGCAAGGTACGCCCTGCTGCACGGTGCTTTTTGGTTAAAGGAGGCGATAGCCTCTCTATAAAAGCTAGGAAATCTATATCTCCTAGAACTTCTATGTCTTCTAGAATTTCTAGTACTTCTAGAAAATCACATAACGAAACCACCATGTCCTACCAGGAAATCATAAACAAAACCATCACCATAGCTCTCACCGCGACCGTCAGCAGCGGCGTGACATACCTCCTATGCTCTGACTTCTACGGAAAGACAGAGGAGGAACTGCATGACCGCATCGCTGAACTGGAGAAGAAAGAGCAGGACGCCATGGTAACGAAACGCGTCAGCGAGCAGATGGAGGATATAGCCTACCAGCAGAAAGCGGTGTCTGACGAGCAGCGCGAACGTGCCGAACGGCAGTCGCAGATTGCGGACATGGAGCGGGGCAAAGCGGAGATAGAGCGAGGACTGGCACGCAGGGCGGAAGCGCATGCAGTGACATCGGCAAGGCAGGCGGACAGCATGAGGGTGCAGGCGGAACGACAGACCGTCATTGCCAACCGCGAAAGGCAGATTGCAGTGGCTGCACGCGGCAAGGCGGACACGCTGTATTACAACTCTCTGGCACGACTGTTGGCGCAGAACGCCATAGCACAGAACACCATGGGGACCACGGATTTAGCAGCTCTGCTAAGCTATGCTGCATGGCATTACACCAAAGCCTACGGAGGTGATACATACCAGCAGGATGTGTTCACCTCTCTTCTGCGCACCGCTGACAACTCCATGCAGCGGGTAGGACAGCTGAAGAGCAGCATCAGAGGTATTACGAGAGTTGGCAACAGGTATCTCGCCGTCAGCGATTATGGCGAAATAGCGACCCTCACACCCTATGCGTCTGCCGACGGAACAGCAGAGAACTACCGCATGGAAATTGCGTATTACGAGCCGAAGATGGTGTTCCGTGACGTGCAGACCGATGGAAAGAGCGTCTGCTATGCGCTTGACATCAACGGTACCATCGTGTGCAAGGACTTCAATGCCATCTCTGTCGGACCGCAGTACATACACCTTCCCTCTGGCACATGGAAGCACCTGCTGCGCCAGAGCGACGGGACACTGGTGGCGGTGGCAAGCAATGCTGTGGCATGGATAGACCCCTCAGACTGCAAGGTGATACGGACAAGGCTGACGGACTGCGAGATAGCGGAGGCAGGACTAATGGACGACAACCTGCTGCTGTTCTGTCCAGACGGCATAGTGAAGGTCTTCGGCAAGGACGGCGATGCAGAGATGAAGACGAAGGAACTGCCACAGCACGCCACTGTCAGTGCCTTTGAGTACGTGCCGGAACGCCAATGGCTGCTGCTCGGCACTGAGACGGGAGCGATATACATATACAATCGTGACGGCAGACTGGTGACAACGCTCCACGGTCACACGGGGAGGATAACGCGACTGGCGCGCCTTTCATGGCAGCTCGTGTCTACATCATACGACCATACACTGCGTCTGTGGGACCTACGCGACACTTCTTCCATCATCAACCCAGTGGACATCACCTACGACCACTGGCCTCTGTGCTTCGCTGCTGACGCCACTCAGAGCACGTTGTGCGTAGGACTGGAGGGAGGAGACATAAGGAGCATATCCGTTTCGGCAGAGAAGAACGCACGAAGCACGCACCGCAGCATCACGAGAGAAATGACATCCGATGAATGGATGTACTATATAGGCAAAGAAGTCCCTTACACTCATTTCAAGGAGGAGAGACCATGAGACCACGAAACATATACCATATCGCCGCAATATGCCTCACCCTGCAGCTCGCCATCATGCCACTGGCAGCGGAAGCAGTGAACAGGGGCATACCGTTCATTCGCAGTTTCACGGCGGATGAATACGATGCGCACAACCGTAACTTCGACATCACGAGCGATGAATACGGTACTGTCTTCGTGGCTAACTTCGAAGGACTGCTGTATTATGACGGTTCCACATGGCGCAAGATTCATACGCCGGGCATAAGCCGTGTCACTCGTATAGCGAAAGGTCCCGACGGCCGCATCTGGGTGGGCGGCTTCAATGTCTTTGGCTATCTTTATGCCGATGCCAACGGGTGTCTGCGGCTGCGCACCTTGGTATCGGACGCTGGCAGAAACTTCTTCGGAGAGGTGGACATGATAAAGGTTTCAGGCAAGGAGATATACATCCATACATCGTCAAACGCCTTCTACTGCCTTGACGGAAAGAACCACCTGCACCGCATCAGCAACAAGCGCGGTATGGCGGTGGCAAGAGATTTCGAGAAGATAAACGATATTTCCCTGCCTGACATGAAGGTTTCCGTTGTGCCTGCGGAGGGACTTGACGTGAGGTCGCACGACCGTACATACCGCATTACGGAGCAGGACGGACTGTGTAACAATATCGTCAACTTCATATCTTACGACAAACGCCACATGCTATGGGGCGCAACGGACCACGGCATCTTCGCAATGGAGGCGCCATCGCCATTCTCCCAACTCACAGAGGCACAGGGACTGCACGGCGAGGTGTATTCCATCGGCATGACAGGCAGAACCGTTTACTTCGGTACCTTGCAGGGACTGTACCGCTATGACAAGGGAATTATAAGGCAGATACCCAACATGAACCTTGCCTGCTGGCAGATACTGCCCCTCGATGACAATACGCTCCTCGCGGCAACGGCATTAGGGCTGTATCACATCACGGTCAGCGGAATACGGAAGATGACTGACGGCAACACGCTATCCGTATGCAGGGGACGCGGCAATACGTTCTATACAGGTGAGGTAGACGGTGTGTACGAGGTGCACCCTGACGGCACTCGCAAGCTCCTTGCAAAGATAGAGAAGTGTACCAAGGTGCGCAACGCCGGCAACAAACTGCGCACGGAGACGCTGTACGGGGAGCAGTGGGAGATAAATCTCGGCTCCTCCGCCACCTCCCGCCACATAAAACGCATGGCAGGGAAGAGCGACCCGAAGATTGATTTCATGGATGCCGACGGCAGACACTGGATTACCGACACCGAGGGCAAGAACATAAAGGTGACGATAAACAACAAGACCGACAAGCGGCTGAGCACATGGGCGAACGCCATCAGCAACAGGACGCTCAACGCCATATACGTGAACGGGGACAACTCCGTATGGGTAGGCGGTGACTTCGGTGCCATAAATCTCGACATCTCGGCAGTGAACAACGGCGGAGCGAGGATGCACAAGGAGTTTCTTTACATCCGCCAGGTGGTCACGATGAACGACTCCGTGCTGTGGGGAGGCTACCGCGGCAGGGACTGCAAGCCGCTGAAGGCGGTAAAAGGTATAGAGCTGCCATCATCATGCAACAGCATCACGGTGTTTTTCTCAGCAGGTTCGATGAGTATCTTCCATCCTACCATGTACAGATACCGCCTCAACGGTGGCAGATGGAGCGCATGGTCAGAGGACACTTACGTGCGCTTCGGCAATATGCAGTATGGCAACGCACGCCTTGAAGTGCAGTCACTGGACCTCTTCGGGAATATCAGTAATACTGCGAGCGTGGAGTGGTTTCTCAACTATCCCTTCTACATTCGCTGGTGGGCTATACTGATTTATGCCGCCATCATCGGACTGACAGTGCGTGCCATCGTACTATACAGGATGAAGAAGCTGCGTCGCGACAAGCAGATTCTGGAGGAAACGGTAAACGAACGCACTGCCGAACTGTCCACAGCACTTGACGACCTGCAGCGTATGCAGGCAGACTTGATGCGCATGGAGCGCACCGCCACAGCGGGCAAACTGACGCAAGGTCTCATAGACCGCATACTTAACCCTATCAACTACATCAACAACTTCTCCAAACTCACCTCCGGTCTTGCCAAGGACCTGAAGGAAGACATTGACGATGAGAAAGAGAACATGGCCGCAGACAACTATGATGACTGCCAGGACATTATCGGTATGATGCAGACTAACCTGTCGAAGATAGAGGAACACGGCGTGAACACCACACGAACGCTACGCGCCATGGAGGCGATGCTGAAGAACCAGATAGGCAATGTGGTGCCAACCGACATGGCGAAGATTTGCAGTCAGGCAATGGAGATGACGGCGGAATACCACAAGGAGAGCATTTCAAATTGTAAAATCACCATGAAATGCGATGTGCCAAAGACGCCATTGCTCCACAATGTGGACGCAGATTCCATGAACAAGGCACTCATAGCCATACTCAACAACGCTATATATGCCGTAGTTAAGAAGTACCAGCGGGCGGAATATGACGCTGAGGTGACGCTGAAGCTGTCCATGGTTGGCGCGGAACACCTCGATATAGTGATTCACGACAACGGCATCGGTATAGAAGACGCTATCCTCAACAAGGTGTTTGACCCCTTCTTCACCACCAAACCGACTAGCGAGGCAGCTGGAGTGGGGCTGTATCTCGCACGAGAGATAGTGCAGGACCACAACGGAACGATTACGCTAAGGACGGAAAAGGATGTATATACCGACTTCGTGATATCGTTGTAGATTAGTTGTTTGGTTGTTTGGGATATTAGTTGTTTAGTTGATAGAACGAAGACAACAGACCCAACGACCAATTCTACTAAAACAACTAATTCCACAATCAACTAAACAACCAAACGACTAAACGACTAAACTACCATCTATGGACGAACTACAGACAATGAAAGAGCAGCTTATTCAGCTGCAGAAGATGGCTTCACTCGGCATGATAAGCGCCGGCATCGCCCACGAAATACAGAATCCTCTGAACTTCGTGATGAACTTCTCTAAACTCTCCGAGAAGCTTATTGAGGAGCTCAACGACATTATAGACGACATAAAGGACCTGATAGACGAGGAGGATGCGGAAGACATTGCTGAGATAACAGAGAACCTTACGCTCAACATGCAGAAGATTCAGGAGCACGGACAGCGTGCGGTGAGCATCATCCAGGGCATTCTTCTCATTTCAAGAGGCAAGGAGAACGAGCATATCCCTACCGATATGGCGCACTTCCTGCATGAATACGTATGGCTGTCATATCATGCCAAGCGAGCCGACGACAAGTCTTTCAACGTCTCTATCGTAGAGAACTACCAACCGGAGATGCCTCCCTGCATGGTGATACCACAGGATTTGTCGCGCGCCATCATCAATGTGATGAACAATGCCTGCTATGCCGTGAAGCAGAAGGCTGATGATATGACAGCAAAAGGCATCACCGACTACTCCCCTGTCATAGAGGTAGGGGCACGAATCGACAACGGTAACCTAATAATCTCCATCACTGACAATGGCGCAGGCATGCCACACGAGGTGCAGAAGAAACTGTTCCACGAGACCGTGACAACGAAACCCATAGGCAAGGGCACAGGCCTTGGCATGCAGATAACCCACGATATCATCACGAAGAACCATCACGGTTCCATCGATGTGGCGTCAGATGAGGGTGAAGGCACAACCATCACGTTCACAATACCAGTGTAAGTCTGACAGCATTCACCGCCATACTACATCACACATACATTAAAAATGCTTTCAAAGAAAATCATAATACTTCTGGCTTTCGTACTCCTCTCCATTACCATCACGGCGCAGAATGCCGATGACAGCGTGGAGAACAGCTACAACAAGGCTCTCACCGAATATCAGAACGGTCAGTTCGAGCGATGCGAACGCCATACCCTCACTCTCCTACCCGATGCCGATGGCATGCTGAAGAAAAGCTCTTACCGTCTGCTCGCACTCTGCCGGCTGGAGCAGGGTGACATAGACGGAGCGCGAAAGTATGTTGCAGCCCTGCTGAAGTACGACCCTTACTACACTCCTTCCTTAGGAGACCCACTGCGATTCATTGACCTTATCGAGGAGAAGAAGCACGAGGAGAGCGGCGTTACCACAGCCTCCCGCCGTCAAGAGAGCATCGATGAGGCTCCTGTTGCCGTCACACTTATCACCAATGACATGATTCGCCGCAGCGGAGCACAGACTCTTCAGGAGCTGCTGAGCCTCTATGTGCCAGGCATGGCGATAGCAGAAGGACAGGAAAGCAATATCGCAATGCATGGCGTCTATGGTCTTACGCAGGAGAAAATACTCTTCTTGCAGGACGGACACCGCATGAACAGCTACTCCACCAACTCTGAAGCTCCCGACTACCGCTCCTCTCTTGACAAGATAGACCATGTGGAGGTGCTTCGCGGTCCAGCCTCTTCCCTCTACGGTAACATAGCCCTCACCGCTGTGGTTAACATCATCACGCACCGTGGCGCTGCCATAAACGGTGGCAATATCTCCGTCACTGGCGGCACGCAGAAATCGCTCGGTGGCTCATTCCTTGCTGGTGGCGGCAACAATATAGTGGATGTCATGGCATGGGGCAGCCTCTTCAAGACCGACGGTTTCACCAATGAGGTGCCGAATATCCTCGGTGGCAGCACCACTCTTTACAGCAATGCCTACAACAAAAGACCGTCATACGACATGGGAGTGAAAGCACACTGGCGTAATTTCACCTTTACCGCCACGTCACAACGCTCAAAACGCACACCATACATAAACCTTCTGCAGCTATCCCCGCGCCAGAACATGCGAATAGGCGTTGATGCTGGTGGTAATATAGACGTCATTGTCACCCCAGAAGGGCCGTCATACGATGCCATTCAGAACTTTGACCATTCACAATACGCTACTATTGACGGTGACATGCCCGGCACATCACGCCGTGCAGACAACTTCACCATTGACTATTCACACACCTTCGGCAGGGTGGATCTGCATGTCTCCGCCTTCGCTTCACTGGAGAAATCGTCCATATACAGCGTTATAGGCGACAGTCTGCAGCCGTATATAGCAGACCTCATGTACACCTATGTCTCGGATTTGTTCACAGAAGGAAGCAGTACCAGAGGTATTTTCTTCAAGATGAACTGGGAGACATTCGCCATAGGGAGCAATGTCAACGCCTCATTGGACTACAACGGTCTTGGCAACGGTTCCATACTCTTCGGCATTCAGTATGAACACTTCTCCGCATCCAGCGCCAATCTGGCGATAGGAGGCGGGTTTAACAATAGCGATGCGACAACAAGGGACTTCCTTGACACCGACAAGCCTGAGGAGACTTATTCCGTCTATGCGCAGCTGAAGCATTACTTCCTGCCACAGTTGATTCTCAATGCCGGACTGCGCTGCGACCATAAGGTGCGTTTCAACGACAACACCATGACGCATCTCTCCCCCCGCCTGTCGCTGATATACAAGTTCGGTGGCGGCTACTCCGCCCGTCTGTCATACAATCACAGTTTTGTGGATGCGCCATACCTTTACCGTGCCAGCAAGATGAATGCCTTTACTGGCAATGAAGACCTCAACCCAGAGCGGCTGTCGGGCTTTCAGGGCGGTGTGATGTACCACAAACCGAACTCAGCTTTCACAGCGGAAGTAAGCTGTTTCTATAACACTCTGGAAGACATAGTGCAGCTGAACTACGCCAACAAGTCCGGACAGCTGTTTGTTAACGCCATGAAGATGAAACAGACGGGTGTTGATGCCGCCATGCAATACACTACTCCACGTCTTCTTCTCACCGCAAACGCCACATGGCAGCGCGTCTTTGACGACAAGACTGCTAAAGGCTTCAAGGGCAGCAGCGTATATAACGGCAACACATTCTCCACTCCCTCCATCATGATGCGTACCGTGGCGGCCTACTGTCCGTACAAGGGCGCAGGCAAAGGCTTCATCAATGGCGGTGCGCTATGGGTCAATGCCACTGTCGAAGCACAGACTGCTACCTACTGCAAGAATACAGATCTTCTCTCCACCATGATGAGTATGGACACCGAGATATGCGACATACAGCGCATTTCTCCTCGCTGCAACATCGGCATAGGAGCCACATACGAGTGGAAACACCTCGACATAGACCTCAGAGTGAAGAACATCACCGACAATAGATATGCCATCGGCTCCATGCTCTCGTTCGGAACACCACACGCTGGCAGACAGTTCATCGCCAAGGCGAGGGTGAAGTTGTAGTCTAGTTGTTTAGTTATTTGGTTATTTGGTTATTTGGTTGTTTGGTTGATTGGTTGATTGATTGATTGCAAAAAAAAATACCAACCCAACAATCAACCAGACAATCAAATAACCACACAACTAAACAACTAAATAACCACACAACTAAACAACTAAATAACCACACAACTAAACAACTAAATAACCACACAACTAAACAACTAACATATGTCACAATACAACAGTTACGTACAAGACGCAGTGTCATTGCTGCAAAAACTCATCTCAACCCCTTCCGTCAGCCGCGACGAGAGTGCTGCCGCTGACGTGATGCAGCATGCCATGGAGGGCTACGGCTTCACGCCTTTCCGCCACGGCAACAACCTTCTTCTAAAGTCCTCCCACTGGGATGACAACCGCCCTACACTCCTTCTCAATGCCCATATCGACACGGTGAAGCCTGTTTCCACATGGACTCGCGACCCGTTCTCCCCTACTTTGGAAGGCGACACACTCTTCGGCCTCGGCTCTAACGACTGTGGTGGCGGACTGGTATCGCTACTCCAGGTGTTCAGAATAATGGAGGCGATGCCAGAATCGGCAACAAGGGAGTATAATATAATGTATCTTGCATCCTGCGAAGAGGAGGTAAGCGGTGCCGAGGGCATACGCAGCATACTGCCATTGCTGCCCAAGGTGGATGTAGCCATTGTGGGAGAGCCTACGGGTATGCAGCCCGCCATAGCGGAGAGAGGTCTCATGGTGATTGACGGAGTGGCGCACGGCAAGTCTGGTCATGCTGCCCGCAACGAGGGAATCAACGCTATCTACAAGGCGCTGGACGACCTTTTGTTCATCCGCGACTATAAGTTTGACAAGATTTCACCGCTTCTCGGTCCCACGAAGATGCAGTGCACGGTGGTCAACAGCGGCACGCAGCATAACGTAGTGCCAGACGAATGCCGCTTCATCATCGATGTGCGCACCAACGAACACTATACCAACGAGGATGTCTTCGCCTTCCTCCAGAGCCGCCTCACGAGCGACCTCAAGGCGCGTTCCTTCCATCTGCATTCCTCTTCCATCCCTGCCGACCACCCATTGGTGAAGCGTTGCATAGCAATGGGGATGAAGCCGTTCGGCTCACCGACACTCTCTGACCAAGCACTGATGCGCTTCCCCTCCTTCAAGTTAGGTCCTGGCGAGAGCTCACGCTCACACAGCGCTGACGAGTTCATACGCATTTCGGAGATAGAGAATGCCATAAACACATACGTGAAGCTGTTAACCGAAGGCAACACTCCTTCATAAGCGATTATTGTATAGAGCGGAGGATGGATTCTATCCGAAATGTTTTTTTGACGAAAAAAAAGGTAATACTATCATACTTTTCGGTAAAACATTGATAATCAAAGAGAAATAGCATGATATTTTATATGATATTTCTACATAGAACCATCATATTTCCATATAGAACCATCATAAAAGCGAACCATCCACTCGGTGCGAGAGAAAGTTTCTGCTACGTCTATGGTGGTTCTAAAACATGTGAAAAGGCTGGCAAAGCGTTGTGATTACCGCTTTACCAGCCTTTTTGCATGTATATATTCAAGGCGTATCACCTCGTCACGACGTTTCTCTTGCCGAACATTATCACTGACAATCCAGTGCATTCCAGTGCTCTCGCCGTCATGATACTGCCACCTACGCATATCGGCAGCGATACCGTTATGAAGATAATAGCCTGCAACGGCTGCGGAAGAGCCGATGGCATGACCACCAGCAGCACCTTGCACAGCACGGTAAAGATTGGCGAGAAGAGGAAGATGGGCAACGTGTTACGCCCCATCCACAACATGGTGCCACGCAGGAAGTGAGGGGTATGACCATTAAGGTACATCAGTGCACTCATCACGAAGTAGACTATCGCCACTCCTCCTGCCGTTGCCTTATCGAGATTTGCCCAGTCTACCATCAGCAGTACGAGGAAAAGGAAACTTAACTTGCGTGCAGGAAAGACCTCTCTGATATCCAACTGATACATCCTAATCACCGCACCAGCAAAGAAATACATGGCACAGGGAAAGGAGAGTACCTCCATTTGCGACAGTCCATAGCTTGCTCCTACGCATACTATCGTGCGCAACAGACTGCTGCCTCGTATGAGTCGCGACGCCGCATAGTACACCAGTCCGCACAACACCATGGCCTGCAGATACCAATAGGGACCTAATGGCTTGACAAGAAGGCGGTACAGGAAGAGCGAAGACGTCAGATGGTCTATATGCTCGTTGATAGGCAGCACGGAAGCCATCACTATATATCCGCTCTCCATTATCAGATACGGGACGAGCAACCAGAGTATGGTACGCATAAAAGCCCCCACTGGCTTGCCCACGTTCATCAGATAGCCCGAAATCAGCAGGAAGCCAGGCATGTGGAAGGTATAGACTATGCCCTTGGCAAAGGGGAAAGTGTCAGAGACAAAGGTGAGATGAAACGTCACCATGAGCAGTATGAAGACGCACTTCATATAGTCCAGTTCATAGAGCCGCCCCCCACTCTTCTGCTCTGCGCTATGTATCACATCCATGCTTATAACAGTTCTGGCAATTCAAACAGGCGGATACCGTTGGAACCCTTTATCAATATATAATGGTCTGATACGGGATTGGTAGCCAGTTCCGCCTTTACCGCTGCCACATCCGCAAACTTTCGGTATGAGCACAGTGTCTTTCCGAACTCCGTTCCTACGAGCCATACATTGTCAAAGCCATGCTCCAGCAGGAAGTCTACCACCTTTTGATGCTCCTCTGCACTGACCTCGCCCAGTTCGCGCATATCGCCGAGTATCGCCATCTTGGGCTTTACCGCCATGATGTCGAAGTTATGGAGTGCTGCTGCCATGGAGGTAGGGTTGGCATTGTATGTATCCACAATGAGTTTGTTATGCTCCGTCACCGTGAGTTGTGAGCGATTGTTGCTCGGCACATAGCCTTCCAGTGCCTCATCCACCTGCTCTGGTGTCACGCCAAAATAGAGTCCGATACTAGCAGCTGCCAGCATATTATATATATTGTATGCTCCCACGAGGTGGGTATGTACGTCATGCTCCACCTCAGCATTCTTCCATGTGAAGTGAAGGAACGGTGCGCAGTCCACTACATGGCCTTTCACACTTATATCGGCAGCGTCATCATCCACAGCATACTTCACGAGTGCAAGGTCATGAGCTATACCTGCGAGGTACTGATTGTCTGCATCGATGAACACCTTACTGTCTTTCTTCCCACGCAGGAAGTCATACAGTTCGCCCTTCGTCTTTATCACGCCTTCGAAAGAGCCGAAGCCCTGCAGGTGTGCCTTGCCAACATTGGTTATAATGCCATAGTCCGGCTCCACGATATTGACGAGTGTCTTTATCTCCCCAGGATGGTTCGCACCCATCTCCACTACTGCTATCTCATCGTCTTTTGTGAGGCGAAGCAGTGTCTTCGGCACTCCTATGTGGTTATTGAAGTTGCCCTGCGTATAGAGCACTCTGTATTTCTTTGCCAATACGGTAGCTATCAGCTCCTTGGTAGTAGTCTTTCCGTTGGTGCCTGTTACGCCTATGATGCGTGTTCCGAGCGCACGTCGGTGCTCGTTGGCAAGGTTCTGAAGGGCTGTCAGCACGTCATCGACCACGATAAAGCGGTCGTCTGCTGCATACTGCGCCTCGTCTATCACTGCGTAGGCGCAGCCTTTCTCAAGTGCTGCCGCTGCATACGCATTACCATCAAACGACTCTCCTTTCAATGCGAAGAAGATACTTCCCTCCGGACAGTCGCGACTGTCGGTGGTGATTACTGGATGTTCCAGGAATAATGAATATAGATGTGACATGATTGGTTGTTTGGTTGTTTAGTTGATTGGTTGTTTAGTTGATTGGGGTGATTGGTTGTCTGGACGTTTAGTTATTGGTATGTAGAGTCGTTTGCCTGCCCTACACGAACATACACATAACCAAACCACCAGACAACCAAACAACTAAACAACCAGTTTACTTTCTTATCTGCCCCTCTCCCTCTATCAACCACTTATAGGTAGTTATCTCTTCGAGTGCCATCGGCCCTCGCGGTCCGAGCTTCTGGGTGGATATGCCTATCTCAGCACCCAATCCGAACTGTGCGCCATCGGTGAAACTGGTAGGTGCGTTGACATATACGCAGGCGGCATCCACCTGCTTTTGGAATGTAGCGGCAGCCTCCTTGTCGTCAGTGATGATACATTCGCTGTGACCGGAACCATAGTTTGCTATATGCTCTATGGCAGCATCAAGCGATGGAACTGTCTTTATCGCCATGGCATACGCCATGAACTCCGTGCCGAACGATTCGTCAGTGGCATGCAGCAGCAGTTCCTCAGGATAGCCACCTTCAAGGGCTGCGAAGGCATTGTCATCAGCATATATCTTCACATTGCTCGCCTTCAGCGGCTCGCACAATGCCTGAAGGTCAGCAAGGCGCGCCTCGTGCACTATCAGGCAGTCGAGGGCGTTGCACACTGACACACGGCGCGTCTTGGCATTGTTGACAATACGCTTGCCCATCTCAAGGTCGCCATCCTTGTCGAAGTATGCGTGGACCACTCCGGCACCTGTCTCTATCACCGGCACCTTGGCATTGTCGCGCACGAAGTCGATGAGTCTTCTGCCACCACGGGGTATGCATACGTCGATATAGCCTACTGCGGTGAGCATCTCGCCCGTAGCCTCATGGGTGGCAGGAAGGAGTTGCACCACGCCTGTGTCTATACCCTCACGCTGCAGAACGGTGTGGATAAGTTCCACAATGGCCTTGTTTGACTCGTCGGCATCGCGTCCGCCCTTCAGCACACAGGCGTTACCGCTCTTGAAACAGAGAGAGAAGACATCGAACGCTACGTTAGGACGTGCCTCGAACACCATACCTATTACTCCGAACGGCACTGACACTCGGCGCAGGTGCAAACCATTGTCCAGCGTCTTCTCCTTCAGCACACGTCCTAATGGCGATGGCAGCTGTGATACATGACGCATGTCCGCCGCTATGTCGGCAAGTCGCTGCGGTGTCAGTTGCAGACGGTCGTAAAGTGGATTCTCCTTGTCCATTCGCACAAGGTCCTGCGCATTGGCAGCCAGGATGGTTTCTTCGTTGACGGCAATGGCATCCGCCACGGCATTGAGCACCTCGTCACGACGCTGGTCAGAGATGAGGGCGAGGCTCCTTGAAGCCTTCTTCGCTATCTTGAATTGTTCGAGCATAATATTCTTTTGGTTGTTTTTTATTATCGGGAGAGATTGTATGAATCACTGGCGCAGGAATAATCCTGCCCTCCATGGGCGTTCGCCTCATAAAGCGAATGCCACTGGGAGGGCAGGTTTGTAACCTGCCCACTAACGAAAGGACTCACTCACCATGGATAGTATGCACTTTCTATCCCAGTATGGCGAGATAATCATAGTGCACCAGTGGCTTCTGGTCGTGCTGTCCTATGAGCGTCCTTGCGACATCAGAGGAGAATGCGCTGCGTCCTACTGCTATGCGCTTGCCCTCTGGGGTGAGGATATTCACGATGTCGCCCTCCTCGAAGTCCCCCTCTATGTCGGTCACTCCTACGAGCAGCAGGCTCACTGCCTTGTCTGAACACAGTGCTTTGGCGGCACGCTCATTGACCTTCACAATACCCTTGGCAAAGCTCTCGCTGTGGGCAATCCACTTCTTCACAGGCGATGCGGCATCGGGTCGCGGCACAAACTCTGTATGTAGCGTGCCCTGCGGGTCGTCAAACAGGCGGAGGAGAATATTATCAGTCTTGCCATTAGCTATGATGACACGTATTCCCTCGTCAGCTACCTTGCGCGCGATGTTACACTTTGTAATCATTCCTCCTCTTCCCAGGCCGCTCTTTTCGGTCTGTATATACTCGGCAAGGTCGCGCCCAGGCTCCACTCTCGGTATCACTCTCGCCTCCGGGTCCTTTGGCGAGCCGTTGTATATGCCATCAATGTTTGAAAGGATGATTAGCTCATCGGCTCCGAGCATGGTGGCTATGAGTCCGGAGAGCTCGTCATTATCGGTGAACATCAGCTCGGTGACGGAGACGGTGTCGTTCTCATTGACAATCGGTATGACACCGTTTTCCAGCATCACCTGCATGCAGGCACGCTGGTTGAGGTACTCATGGCGCGTGCCGAAGTTCTCCTTCATGGTCAGCACCTGCCCTACGTGCAGTCCGTATTCACGGAAGAGGTCGTAGTAATGGTTAATGAGTTTCGTCTGTCCGATGGCGGAGAAGAGCTGTCTCTGCTCCACGCTGTCGAGCTGTTTGTCGGTCTTCAGCAGTGCCCTGCCAGCCGCTACGGCTCCTGATGACACCATGATGACCTCCACGCCACGGCGGCGTAACTCTGCTATCTGGTCCACAAGGTGTGACATACGGGTGATGTCGAGACCGCCCGCGGCACGTGCCAGCACGTTGGAACCTATCTTTATGACTATGCGCATAGCGTATATTATTGCTTGGTTAAAACTTTTTCTCTCTTCGATAAATGCAAAAAGACACTGCCACCCCATTGATGTCAGGATGCAGTGTCTTTATTTCCAATTATTATTTTTTACTTAGCACCAGCCTTGAGTCCACGTATCACCGCACTGGTGAAACCTGCATGCTCCATCTCATTGAGTCCCTTGATGGTCACTCCGCCTGGAGTGGTTACGAGGTCAATGGCTGCCTCGGGGTGCATACCGCTGGCCTGAAGCAGTTCTACAGCCCCCTTCATGGTCTGCATCACTATCTCCTGGGCATCGTGTGCCTTGAAGCCAAGCTCCACTCCGCCCTCTGCACTGGCACGAACGTAACGCATGGCGTATGCTATGCCGCATGATGCGAGCGTGGTTCCTGCCCCAAGGAGGTTCTCGGTGGTGAGAATTGACTTGCCCAACTGGTCAAACAGCGACTTGACAGCAGCTACATTTGCGTCCGTGGCATTGACATTCACGAGGAAGGTCATGCTCGCCAACTGCGCTATGGCTATGTTAGGTATGCAGAGTAGCGTCTGTGGTGCTGCGCCATCCTTGTCCATCCACTCCGTGATGCTGCCGCTCTTCACTCCTGCGGCTATGACAACGAGTGTCTGCGTGGCATAGTCCATGGACGTCTTGATGCCTTTCAGCACCTGCTCTACGAGCCATGGCTTTACGAAAACCATTACTATGTCGGCTCCCTTCACCGCCTCAGCGTTGTCCTTAGTGGTCTTCGCTCCCTTAGCGGCGAAACGTGAAAGGTCTGCCATAGGGTCTGAAACGGTGATGTCACTGGCGTTAAGTGACTGGAGTTTCAACATGCCTTCGACGGTAGAACCGCCCATCGCACCTGCGCCTATTACTGCTATCTTCATTGTTTGTGTGTTGTTTCGTTCTTGGATTTGTCTGCTCCTTACAGTTCGTTCAGTACCGTTGTGAGGCGAGCGATGAAGTCGTCCACATTGGCCTTGGTGATACAGAGCGGCGGAAGGACACGCAGCATGTTGGTGCCAGCGCATCCAGTGAAGCAATGCTGCTCATACACTAACTTCTTGCGCACGTCGGCATGTGGCACGTCGAGCACCACGCCTACCATAAGGCCGCGTCCGCGTACCTCCGTGATATGTGGCTGTGTCTGCTGCAGCTTCTTAAGCTCTGCTATGAGATATTCGCCTACCTCATGCGTATTCTCTACGAGTTTCTCCTCTTCCATCACGTCGAGCACCGCCAGTGCCGCTGTGCAGGCGAGGTGGTTGCCACCGAATGTGGTGCCGAGACGACCATACACTGGCTTGAACTCTGGTGAGATGAGCACACCGCCCATAGGGAAGCCGTTGCCGATGCCCTTGGCTACGCTGATAAGGTCAGGCTTGATGCCGAGCCACTGGTGGGCGAAGAACTTACCGGAACGTCCGTAGCCGCACTGTATCTCGTCGCAGATGAGGAATGTGCCGTTACGCTTGCAGGCTGCTGCCAGTCCCTGTGCGAACTCTGGTGTAGCCATCTGCACACCGCCGACGCCCTGTATGCACTCAAGGATTACTGCGCATACATCGCCTTTGTCCAGCTCTTTCTCCCATGCAGCGAGGTCGTTGATAGGGAGATATGTCACGTGGTCGCAATCGTTTACCGGTGCTATAATCTTTGGATTGTTGGTTACCTCCACTGCCAGTGATGTACGACCGTGGAAGGCTTTCTCGGCAGAGAGGATGCGCTTGCGACCGTTAGTGAATGACGCGAGCTTGAGAGCGTTCTCGTTAGCCTCCGCTCCTGAGTTGATAAGGAAGAACTGATAGTCCTCGTAGCCGGAGGCCTTGCCGAGGCGTTCTGCCAGTTCTACCTGGAGCTTGTTGATTACAGAGTTGCTGTAGAAGCCTATTTTGTTGAGCTGCTCAGTCATCTTCTCCACATAGTGTGGGTGACAGTGACCGATGCTTATGACTGCATGACCGCCGTAGAAGTCAAGATATTCTTGACCTTTCTCGTCCCATACATGACAGCCTTTGCCCTTCACGATGTTCACATCGAAGAGGGGATATACGTCGAATAATTTCATATTAGTCGTTTGGTTGTTTTGTTGTTTGGTGATTTAGTTGTTTGTATAGTTGTTTAATTGTTCAGTTATACGGTTGAACCAAGTACTTGGTCGTCCGACAGTCTGTCCGTTGGATTGTCATCAAACAACCAAACAACTAGACAACTAAACAACCACACAACTAAAATCAAAACGCCGATGCCTTGAGATTCAGTCCGGCTTTTTCGTCCTCACCGAACATGATGTTCATGTTCTGGACCGCCTGGCCTACCGCGCCCTTGAGCAGATTGTCTATCATTGAGGTTACGACTACCTTGCGGCCGAATACGTCTACATGGACGATGGCCTTGTTGGTGTTGACCACCTGCTTGAGGTCTGGTGCCTTCTCGCTGTAGTGGGTGAAGGCAGCTGTGGCGTAGAAGTCCTTGTAGAGTGCTTCTACCTCTTCCTTTGTCATCGCCTTATTGAGACGGATAACCTCCGTGCAGAATATGCCGCGTGCAAAGTCGCCACGGTATGGTATGAAGTCCACGGTCACCTCGTCGTCCTTCACCTCATAGCCTTCGTCGAGGGTGTCCACTACGCGCGGCGTGTTCTCAGGGCGCAGCTCGTTCAAGGTCTGCGTGATTTCGTGCAGATGCTGATGGGTGAAGAGCTTGTAAACGGAGAAGTTATTGTTTCTCCATGAGAAGTGCGTGGTGGCACCAGGCTTCTGTCCCGCTCCGGTAGAGCCGGTAATGGCATTAACAGCGATGTCGTTAGTGATAAGACCTGCCTTTGCCAGTGGCAGCAGACCGAGCTGTATGCAGGTGGCGAAGCATCCGGGGTTGGCGAGGTGCTGACACTTTGCTATCATGTCGCGGTGTGTCTCTGGTAGACCATACACGTAGTCGTGGTCGCCAGCGATGCGGAAGTCCTGTGCGAGGTCGATAATCTTGACGTTGGCAGGGATGCTGTGCTCCTTGAGGAACGCCTCACTCTTTCCGTGGCCGAAGCAGAAGAATACCACGTCTACCTTGTCAAAAGGCATCTCTGAGGTAAACTCCATCTCTGTCTCGCCGAGCAGTCCCTCGTGTACGTCATACACCTTGTTGCCTGCGTTAGACTCGCTGTTAGCGAAAACTATCTCTACTGACGGATGGTTGATGAGCAGACGGATGAGTTCGCCGCCTGTATAGCCAGCCGCTCCGAGTATTCCTACTTTAATCATTCTGGTTGTTTGGTTGTTTAGTTGTTTAGTTGTTTGGTTGAGTGGCTCGGTTGGTGGTTTGGTGGTTTGGTTGAGTGGTTCGATTGGTTGTATAGCTATTCTATTGAAAGTTTACTTGAACAAATTATTAATTAGGGAATCAAGCAACTAAACAACCAAACAACCAAACAACCAAACAACCAAACGACCGACACCTATCTTCTCTCGTCAGGATGTGCGAGGTAGTATGCGCGCAGGGCGGTAGAAGAAACCTTGATAAAGCCCTTGGCATCCTCAGAAGACCATGCCTTGGCTGTCTCGCCATACTCACCGAGCTTGTTCTTTACAAGGTCGTTAGGTGAGTCCACACCTACTGTCTGGAAGCAGAGAGGACGGAGCTCCAGCTCTACCTCACCTGTTACGTTGCGCTGTGATGATGAGAGCATAGCCTCGATGTCTGCCATTACTGGCTCCAGATACTGTGACTCGTGGAGGAACATGCCATACCAGTTGGCTACCTGGTCCTTCCAGTACTGCTGCCACTTAGAGAGGGTGTACTTCTCCAGGAAGCGGTGTGCGCCGATGATAAGCATTGGTGCTGCTGCCTCGAAACCTACACGGCCCTTGATGCCGATGATGGTATCACCTACGTGGCAGTCACGGCCTATGCCGTATGCCGCACCAATCTTCTCTACCTCCTGGATAGCAGCGATCTTGTCATCGTAATGCTTTCCGTTCACAGAGCAGAGCTCACCTTTCTCGAATCCGAGCTTCAAAGTCTCTGGACCTTCCTTGGTAGGGTGCTTGAGATATGCTGTCTCTGGCAGACCCTTGGTAGAGTCGAGAATCTCGCCACCGCAGATTGATGTGCCCCAGATGCCTACATTATATGAGTACTTCAGCTTGGTGAAGTCTGCAAAGAAACCATGCTCGTTGAGGTAATCTATCTCTTCCTGACGTGAGAGGTTGCCATCACGTGTGAGGGTGATGATCTCTACGCCTGGTGCCATTACGAGGAATGTCATATCGAAACGAATCTGGTCGTTGCCTGCACCCGTAGAACCGTGTGCTATAGCGTCCGCACCAATCTCGTTTGCGTAACGTGCGATGGCGATAGCCTGGAAAATACGCTCTGATGATACTGAGATAGGATAGCAGTTGTTACGGAGCACATTGCCGTAAACCATATATTTGAGTGACTTCTCGTAGTACTCCTGTGTCACGTCGAGTGTGACGTACTTTACAGCACCGAGCTTGTATGCGTTCTCTTCGTTTGTCTTGAGCTGCTCTGCTGAGAAGCCTCCAGTGTTGGCGCATGCTGCATAGACTTCATATCCGTCCTGTGCGAGTTTCATTACTGTGTAAGAGGTGTCAAGACCTCCACTGAAAGCTACTACTACTTTTTTCTTTGCCATGATATTTTTCTTTTTTATTTCTTTTCTGATTATAGTGGCTCACAGAATCTCTTCTTACTGATTCCGCTGCCTTCTATGGGGTGGAGCCTTACTGTTCCACCTTATTATATATTATATAGCGTTACCCTTCGCTACAATTCTTTAGCATGGAATGCCACGCTTGGTGAGTGTCTTCACCACATCCTGGAACACCTCGGCAGGTGTTGGCTCGCCCTTGTGCTGCTCAGGGTCATAAAGCATGCCCGTGCAGATGCAGAACTTACGGTTCTTTGCCTCAAGGATGTCATGGTTCACACAACCGCGACAGCCGCGCCAAAATGACTCGTCGTCGGTCAACTGATTGAAGGATACTGGTACATAACCCAGATTTGTGTTCATCTTCATCACCGCATCGCCTGAGGTGAGAGAGAAAATCTTGGCGTGAGGCCAGCGCACGCGCGCCAGAGTGAAGGTATAGTCCTTGATGCGCTTTGATACTCCGAGACCCTGGAAGTCAGGGTGTACTATCAGTCCTGAAGTGGTCACATACGCCTTGTTGCCCCATGTCTCAATATAGCTGAAGCCCACGAAGCGGTCGTTCTCGTCGAGGGCTATCACCGCCTTGCCCTCCTTCATCTTAGTAGCTACATACTCATGTGTACGCTCTGCAATACCTGTGCCACGCTTCTTGGCTGCTATACGTATGGTATCGAGTATCTCGTCCACGTACTTCTCATGTGATGCGTCTGCCACAAGAATCCTTATATCTTTCATTTCTATTGTTAAGTTTTTTATTTTTTCTTCGTTATTTCTCTCTCCCCTGCCCTCATGCGCTTTACAGCACCATGTCGGGGATGATGGATGTCAGCTCGTCCACCACGTCCACGTTCTTGGACCCTTCTCTTGTCACGATGAAGATAGTGTCATCGCCTGCTATCGTGCCGAGCACGTCGCGCAGATTGGCAGAGTCTATGTTTGACGCTATGCTGCTGGCAAAGCCCGGACGGGTCTTCATCACCGCCATATTGCCCGAGAACTGTATGGACTTGAAGCCCGGAGCTGGCAGTATGTCAGCAGGCGGCAACGGATTGTGCACCCTGCGATATGCTGTCTCCACTGGTATGGCATATACGTATCTGCCCTCAGAGTTAGCGGTCTTCACTACCTTCAGAGCCTTCATGTCGCGAGAGAGCGTGGCCTGTGCCGTCACTATTCCCTGACGCGCCAAAGCCCTTATCACCTCATCCTGCGAACTGAGTTCGTTGGAAGTCAGTATCAATCGCAAAGCAGCGAGCCTGTCATTCTTGGTTATCTTTTGCATGGATAAATATTCATAAAGCGACTGCAAAATTATAAATAATTATGCAAACAGCCAAATTTTTCTTTTATTATTTTATATAACACATGAATATTTTTTCATACTCTCAGTATATTCGCAATATTCTTGCATAATATTCAGTTTTTCATCGCTCTGCCATGTGGATACGCACAAGGGACTTTCTGCATGTTTCCATGTTTTGAGGCAGGCAGGGATGCCTGCCCTCCAAGTGCGCCGCCGCACTGCACAGTGGCACATGTGGCGACAGGGCAGTTTCCCAAATTTACCATTTTGAGGGTATTTCGCAAACCGCTCCGTATATTATTGATAATCTTCCATTTACGTTCTCAAAGAACTATACCTATCAAATCGCATTACAATCTCTATGCTTTTGCATCGCGAAAGCATAGAGATTGCAGAGCGATTTGACAGCTTTCGCAATGCGATTCAATACATTTCAGGGCGTTTCCCAAATTTACCATTTTTCCGCATAATGCTTCATACTACAATCCTTGCATACAGGTGAGGTTGACCTAACCTCACCATGGCGACTCCTTTCATAAAATACAACTGCCGCCAAGCCATAAAAAAGGGGTTTTCTGGAATTTTGAGTTATGAATATATTGGCGACTTGCCCCTGTAAGGGGCTAATAGCCCAGCGTAGGGGCTTGCCCCTATGAACACAAACAAGATGGTGGTACGTTGTGCCCCTATAAGGGGCCCATAGTTCAACATATAAGGGAATATCAACATGGCAACATTGAAATATGAGCCCCTTGCAGGGGCACAAGTGGAGAGACTAACATGATGTTGACACATAGGGGCAAGCCCCTATGCTAAACTGTTAGCCCCCTACAGGGGCAGAGCGCAGGTTAATGACCGAGGAGATAGTGGCAAGCATCTATTCTATATTATCGAATCCCTTTCTAGGACTTATCACTCGAAATGTCGGATGAACATAAAAAAGAGTCTCCCAAACCTTTAACAGATTCAGAAGACCCTCGTCTTGCTTTGTCGGGGTGACCAGACTCGAACTGGCGACCCCTACGTCCCGAACGTAGTACGCTACCAACTGCGCTACACCCCGATAGGAAACGCGTTGTTTCCCAAAAGCGAGTGCAAAAGTAATACTTTTTTCTCAAAAACAGAAGAAATAGAGACTAAATTTTGAGAAAAACGCACTTTTTACAAAAAAAGTCACGAAAACATTTGGTCAATCCAAGAAAAGGTAGTACCTTTGCATCGCAATCGAGAAAAACATGCTACTTCAACAAGAAATAAAGGTGGTATAGACGTCTCAAAAAGCAAATGGTGCCATAGCTCAGTTGGTAGAGCAAAGGACTGAAAATCCTTGTGTCCC